>SAMEA104315427__coassemble_291_pt1 | contig 90966 bp, 97 predicted proteins | sample SAMEA104315427__metabat2_low_PE_034 | metagenome-assembled genome bin SAMEA104315427 (sample SAMEA104315427) | gut metagenome | biome: Monkey gut; feature: monkey-associated habitat; material: faeces | place: China | collected 2013 | reverse complement strand
CGAACGGGACTCTGCCGTAATTTTGTTCGGTCCGGGTGATTATTGTGCGCTTACATCATTTTAGCTTATCTGCGCTCATGCACAGATCTATGTACCGCTACGATTCTTCTTCACTCTTTCCTGCAAAGTAATCGACCACGTATTTGGCAACGGTCTGCAGTGCTCTAGGCGTTTTTCGTTTTCAACGGTGCCTCCTCTACCCTGCCGTTTTGCCTTGAGATGGCTCCTTGGATCTTCAGGATACCACGGTCAAAGTCTACATCCGTCCATTTCAACCCCAGCAGCTCCCCGCGCCGCAGTCCGGTGGCGAGGTCGAGGTAATAGAGTTCGTATACGCCGCTGTCCTTTGCTTCTTGGAAGAATGAGCTGAGTTGGTCGGCGGTCAGCGTTTTCATTTCCTTGTGCTCCACCTTCGGCAGCGCACAGCCCTGCGTGGGATTCTTGTTCACTAACTTCTGCTCCATGGCGAGGTTGTAGGCTGAGCAGATCATCTGATGGATATTTCGCACCGTCTTGGGTGCTAATCCTTTCGGCTTTTTCTTGGCTTCAACGCGGTCTACCCGACCGCCGTCCAGTAGGTGCTTGTAGAATTTTTGTAAATCCAGAGAGGTCAATTCTGCAAGCGGGATGCTGCCGAGCTGCGGTTTGATGTGATTTTTCAGGAAGCCTTGCGAGGTTTTGAATGTGGATGGGCGCAGCTTGATTTTTGCGTAGTTCTCCATCCACACCTCCAGCCAGCTGCCCACGGTATAGGTCTTAGCTTTGCCGTAGTCGATGCCCACATTTTCCTCGATGGCCCGCTTGAGCTTTTCTTTCACCTCGGCCTGCGTCTTACCCAGGACGTTCTTGATAATGGCCTTGCCGGTTTCGGGATCGTGGCCAACGGTGTATCTGCCCTCCCAGCGGCCATCCTTGCGTTTCCTGATATTCCCCTCTCCGTTTGCTCGTCGTTTTGGCATATACTATCGCCCTCCTTTGTAACGGTACACAATACCGCAAAGGACAGAGAAAAGCTACTGGAAGGGCGCAGTATTATCAGAAAATTATCAATTCTCGGTTACCGCTTATCTTTGTTTAAGGCGTACCAATATTTGAGCCGCTACGGGGACTTCCACCGACTACAGCGGCGTAAAACGTAGCGATTTTATATCAAAGCGCCGTCGCAAGCCGTTGTGACACGGGGCTTTGCGGCAACTTTTCTCAAATTTAGCGTCAAACAGTTCCGGGAATCTCGAAAAAAGTGTCAATTTTCAAAACCCGCAAACCGCCGTAGCAACCCGCACTGCGGGCTGCTGTGAACGCAACCGGCGCAGAAAAGCGCCCTTTCTCCTGCTCATTTTTCGGCGCGCCGAAAGTCCTCCGAAATCCCCCAAAAATCGGCTCCAAATCCTTTTCTGGGGCTGGGATACTGTCCTTCCTTGAAGGAGGTCACACAGCGGCTCTCGGGGGTAAACAAGGGTGTATTCTGTGTTGAGTGCTTGCGGGCTGAAACAGCAAAGCCGGAGGAAGCGGATGTGCGCGTTTACAGCGTGCGTCCGCTTCCTCCGGTGTCGTGGCCCCGCAGGGCTGCGTGACTTTACCATGGAATTCTTGGCTTTTTTGCTTCTGCACAAAACCTTTGTTGCAAACAGCCTTGCGCCATGGTACTATGGGGTTGACGAATCGGAATTGGGAGGGAAAGAGAATGAACTGTCCCCAGTGTGGTCATGAAATGAATCAAGGCTTCTTACAAGCAGGAAACCTGCTGGCATTTAATAAACAACGGCATAGAATATCACTAAATCCGAAAGACAAGGAAGATGTGATGATTGCACAGAAGGCTTTTACCTCTGCTGACTTTAATGGGTGGATATGTAAAGAGTGTGGTCTTGTCGTATTTGACTATAAAAATGTCATTACACGCTGGTAATTTGTTAAATTCCAACTTGTCAGTCCAAATTCTCCGCCTGACCCACTTTTGACCCAGAACAGGAGCGGGCAAGTTTGGATGGAGATAACGGAAAATTTGCCGAGCAAACCGTGCAAAAAAGCGCAAATCGGAGCCGAAATGGCTCCGTTTTTGCTTTGAGACAACCTACGGACCAGAAGGCCGTGGTTTGGATATCGCTGTGTCCCATCCACTCTTGAACGTCTTTCAAATCGCAGTCCTGATTCAACAGCAGGCTTGCGCAGCTATGCCATAATCACGGCAGATCAGAAAAGCCCCGTACAAACATGTTCTAAGCGAAAAGAAGCAGTCGTGCTATTGACAATTCAAAAGTGTCGTATTACAATATAGCTAACTAATATTAGTTAGCTATATTGTTGGAGGCAACATGAAGCAAGAAGATACGAAACAGCGAATCCTTGAAAAAGCCCTGGACCTGTTTTCGTCCAATGGATACGATTCGGTCAGTGTTGGGGAGATCGCGAAAGCAGTCGGCATTAAAGCCCCTTCTCTTTACAATCACTTCGCCAGCAAGCAGGCTATTTTCGATGCGATCGTTGAATCAACCGCGGCACAGTATGAGCGGGACACGGGCAAAATCGACATTCATGTGCAGAACGCGGCACAGGATTTCCCCGTATTCTCCGAGATCTCAGAGGATATGCTGGTCGAAAAGGTACGACAGATTTTTGACTACTCGCTGCATAACGAGGTCATCCGTCGCTTCCGGCGGATGATGACCATTGAGCAGTTCCGTTCTCCACAATTGGCGGAATTGTATTCCAGGCGCTATGTAGAGCGTATCGTCGCGTATCATGCGGCTATCTTCCGCAGTCTGATCAGCGCCGGTGAGATCCGGAATGAGGATGCCGATGCTTTGGCCCTGATGTATGCGGCACCAATCATTACACTGATCGGAATATGTGACCGGCAGCCGGAACGTGAGGCTGAATGTGCGGAAAAGCTGGATGCGCATGTCCGTCTTTTCTTTCGCACGCTTCACGCCGCAGGGAGGTGACGCCTGGGAGGTCCTCTTTTCGCTTTTAAGGCAGCGGAACCTCTGCCCCTACCCTTCCGCAGATTCCCATCGTCCCGGCATCTTGCGGATAAAATGCATGTCCGCGGGATCATTCACTTTTACATTACTTTTAAGGAGAACTTTTTGAAACTCAATACTCTATCACTGGAGCGTGTAGGCTGACCGGGAGGCCGGCAAATTCACACACGCCGTTCCTCCCGAAAGAGCACGATATCTTCAGGAGGATCAATTATGAACCGCGAAAATAAGCGCAAAACCTTTGAAAAAGGCTATTACAAAACACATGCCTGCCATGACAGCTTTACCTGCAAGGTCTGCGGTCGGCTCTGCACGCCGCAGAACGCAGGAAGTGAACACCGAAACCACTGTCCGAATTGTCTCGCCAGTCTCCATGTCGACATTACGCCAGGAGACCGGGCTTCGGATTGCGGCGGCATCATGGAGCCGGTATCCGTCTGGGTACGCAAAGGTGGCGAGTGGGCCATCATCCATCGCTGCAAACGCTGCGGGGCGCTTAGCTCCAACCGTGTGGCGGCAGATGATAACCCCATGAAACTCATAAGCATTGCCATGAAGCCACTGTGCGAGCCGCCGTTCCCACTGGAGCGGATCGAGGAAATGACCGCACTTATGGGCGGAGACGGCAGTATTCGATGAACCATATCATAAAGCAAGGCCACCTTGACCGGTGGCCTTGCTTTTGTGTCTTATGGGAGATGCCGCGGGCGCACATATCCTGTTTCTGATTTACGCTCCGCTATCGTTGTCCCAGGCTTCCTCCATCCAGTCCTCTTCCCAGTCGTCCGCCAGGTCATCGGACTGTTCGGGGATCCAGCCTGCGGGATATATTTTCCCGTCCTCCTTGTAATAGGCAAAGCCGTCGTCTCTGATCTCATAGCCATCCCCCAAGTAGTAGGTATTTACGCCGTCAAAATACCACACCCAGCCATCGTAATTCCGCAGATCGATAGTGTCATAAAATTCCGCCTGAGAGAGGTCGGTATAGGCTTCTATATCGCCATTCCGGTAAAATACGCCGTCAAAGTGGCCGTCGGTGCTGTACCGCCCGGGAAAGCCGCTGGAGATCGTAAAGCTGTTGCCGTCAGGCGATGGGCAAATATAGGCATAGCCGTCATATTCGAAAAGGTAAAGTCCTCTGCCCTCCCCTTCGTCCCTGACAGTGCCGCTGGAAGCATAACTCGACGACTTGGCTTCATATTCACCTCGCGCGGCGTCTATGATGATGGTCTCACCGGCGGCGTTCTGCCACATCCCGTCATAATTATCCAGATCCCATATGTATATCTTTGCTTCATCGTCTCGGCGGAAGGTGTAGTGGTCGATGTTCGGTAGATCGCTGCCCATTCCATTCTGGTTCGGCAGGAGAACACCGTCCTCTCGCAGATAGAAGTCGTACAGAAAATCCGCGAAATTGATCATGGGCTTTCGTTCGTTTGTAAATTCACCACGCCCCGTCGGCCCATAGATCGAATGATGGATGTAGTAGCCGTTTGCGCTGTCGAAGTAGAGAAGATCCAGGCCATCGCTGCTCCACATTCCATCGAGAAATGTCATATCGGTTACCAGTATGTTGCCGTTTTCCGTCTCATCCGGCAGCGCCAGATCAATGTCCGAATTGCCGCAGGCCACAAGGCTCAATGCAAGCAATATGAAAAAAGTGAACGGCAAGAATCTGCGAAAAATCTTCATATGATCTTCTCCTGCCGCCGGTCACTTATACCCTCCAGTAGCAATCATACTCGCCGCCCCAGTACATAACGCTGCCGTCATCCACTACGGTGAAATCGTAAACCACATCGTCAAACAGCATCGAGGTTGCGTAGTACAGGCCTTCCTCTTCACCAGCGCTGGTGGTCCCGCAGTCAACCTCAGTGGGATCCCCGTCGCCGCCGGGACGCTCGTACAGTGTCCAGATGCCATGCTCGTCAAATTCCAGGATGCTGGCGGCTTCCGCAGCGCCATCCAGATACCAGCTGCCGGCAAGAGCCGAGTAGTCGACCAAGTCACCGATTGTGTCATCCGGCAAATCATCGCTCATCATGGTGAAGGTACCCAAAGAATCGATGTGCAGCGTGTTGTTCTCATCGAACCAGCATTGGTACGCGATGCCGTCATACTCGTTATAGGCATACACATAGCCGTATTCCTCCACATACTGCAGCTCACCGCTGGCCAGCAGCTCGTTGTCGGTACCGTCCAGTTCGAAACGAGTTCTCGCGTTGTACTCCTCTATAAAGAGTCGGTTGCTGTCCTCGCCCAGCCATGTGCCCCAAAAGCCGCTGTAATCGTACTCGACGCTGTCGTCCATGGCCAATCCTTCGATGCTGGCAGGCGCAGGCTCGCCGTCATCACTGCCGCCGTCTCCGCCGCAGGCGGCAAGACTCAGACACATGGCTAGGGCCAGCAAAAGGGCCGCAAACTTTTTCCATTTTTTCATGATCGTTCTCTCCTTTTTCTGTTCAGATAATTTGAAAGCTTTGCTCCTGCTCTACAATGGACAAAACGCAATTTTACGCAGGGCAGCTGCCCCGCAAAAGGTCTGGAAAATACCCTCTCCGCAGATATTTCGGATCTTCTGTCTCTCCCCTTTCCGCGCATAAAAAATCCACTGTACATCTATTGTACAGTGGATCTTTTCAGATAACCATTAACCAAAGGTTAAGTTTTTTTGCAAAGGCCGGCCAGACACGCTTTCACGTCCGTCCTGCGTACATACTGGCAGGCAAAAGCTATTTATCCCGTCCTACCATTCGATCAGCCAACTCCCACAGGAACATGTGATCCGACCAGTTGGCCACAGCAGCCTTGGCGCTTTCCGTGCAGCGCTCCACTTCTTTGGCACAGCCATCCAGCCCCAACACATCTACAAAGGTGATCTTTCCCTCCTCCTTGTCGGAGCCGATAGGCTTGCCAAACACAGCGGCATCACCCACCACATCCAGCATATCGTCCCGGATCTGGAAAGCACGGCCGATTCCGTCAGCATAGGCCAGCGCCTGCGAACGCATTCCGGCGTTCATCTTAGCGGCAACACAGCCCAGCTCCGCCGCACCGGAGATCATCACGCCGGTTTTCAGCCGGTTCAGCTGGGTCAGTCCCTCGGCGGTATCCACGTTATACACGGTGTCCAGCACCTGACCGCCCACCATACCGTCCGCGCCGCAGGCACGCACCAGTACCCGCAGGGCCTCCAGCCGTGTGTCGGCAGACAGCATGGGCGCATCCAATATCAACCGAAAAGCCTCCGGCTGCAAGGCATCGCCCGCAAGAATGGCCAGCGTTTCACCATAGGCCTTGTGGCAGCTTGGCTTTCCGCGGCGCAGATCATCGTCATCCATGCAGGGCAGATCGTCGTGGATCAGGCTATAGTTATGCACCAGCTCCAGGGCGCAGCCAAAAGGCAGCGCCAAATGCCAATCAATGCCGCCCAGACGGGCAAACTCCAGTGTCAGCACCGGACGAATACGCTTTCCACCGCCCAGAATGGCATAACGCATCGCCTCGTACAGCCTGCCATAGGCCACACTTCCCGCAAACAGGCCATTCAGATAATCCTCGATCGCCTTCTGGTATTCCTTGTATCTTACTTCGTACTCCATATTATTCCTCGCTTAAAAAGTCACTCTCGATGGGAGCACCATCCGGTCCTTTCATCAGCTTGACCACCTGCTGCTCCGCCTTATCCAGTTCCGTGCGGCACTGGGCGATCAGCTTCGTGCCTTCCTCAAACAGCTTCAGGGAATCGCTCAGGGGCGCATCGCCCTTTTCCAGTTTTCCCACGATCTCCTCCAGCCGCGCCATGTTTTCCTCGAAGGTCCTTTTCGCCGCCATACGTCAATCCTCCTTATGCTCCACCGTACAGTCCAAAGCGCCCTGCCCCAGCTGTACATGTATCCTGTCGCCTTCCTGTACCTGTTCGCTATTCCGCAGCACCGTGCCGTCCGCCGCCTGCGCCATGGCGTAGCCCCGGCCCAGCACCTTCAGCGGGCTTAGGGCGTCCAGCGACGCTGCCAGTGCGGTGAACCGCTGCTGCCGCACGCTCAGCTGCCGGTGAGCCGTCAGCCCAAGCCGCTGCTGCACACTATCCAACTGCATCCGCCGGTCATCTACAAAGGCCATCGGATCGGTCAGCACTCGCTTGACTTCCATCGCTTTCAGCTGCCCGTTCGCCTTTTCCAGCTGCGTCAACACCCCTTGGGCCATGGCGCGGCGGGCGCTTTCCAACCGCTTCAGCAGCTCAGCCTGATCCGGCACGGCGATCTCCGCCGCATTGGAAGGCGTAGACGCCCGACAATCCGCCACAAAATCTGAAATGGTCACATCCGGCTCGTGACCCACAGCAGAGATCACCGGGATCTCCGAGGCGTAGATGGCCCGTGCCACCCGCTCGTCGTTGAAAGCCCACAGATCCTCGATGGAACCGCCGCCCCGGCCCACGATCAGCACGTCCGCCAGCTGCCAGCGGTTGGCGTAGCGGATCGCTCCCACGATCTCCGGCGGTGCCTCCACACCCTGCACCCGCACAGGCAGCAGCAGCACTCTGGCAATAGGATAGCGCCGCCGCAAAATGCGGATCATATCGTGTACCGCCGCGCCAGCTGAAGAGGTGATGACCGCGACGCGCTGCGGATACCGCGGCAGCGGCTTCTTGTGTGCGGGATCGAACAATCCCTCACGGTTCAGCTTGTCCTTCAGCTGCTCAAACGCCACATACAGGTCGCCGATGCCGTCCGCCGACAGAGACGTACAATATAGCTGATACGCGCCATCCCGCGGATAGACGCTGATGCGTCCCCCCGCAATGACCTGCATGCCGCTCTCCGGACAGAACCGCAGCTTCCCCGCGCTGCCCCGGAACATGACGCAGCGGATCGCGCTCTCGCCGTCCTTCAGGGTAAAATAGTGATGACCGGAGGGATAGATCTTATAGTTGGACAGCTCGCCCCGGATCAGCAGATCATTGAGCTGCGGCACACTGTCCACAAGCTGTTTGATATACTGGTTGACTTCTGTCACGCTGAAAACACGTTGCTCCATGTGCGCTCCTTTGAAATACCGAAAAGAGCAGGGCGTCCGCCCTGCCCTTTTGTGTTATTCCTTCACTTCCTGCCGCAGGAAACTGCCCAAAATCCCGTTGACAAACTTGACTGTTTCCGGCTCGTCATACTTGCGGGTCAGTTCCACCGCCTCGTTGATGGCAACACCGTGGGGGATATCCGGCATATACATGATCTCGTACATAGCCAGCCGCATGATGGCCGAGGCAACCAGCGAAATGCGCTCGAAGCGCCAGCCCTTGGCGTACTTTTCGATGTAGGCGTCCAGCTCAGCGGCGTGCTCCGCCACGCCGGAGACCAGGCGGCGAATATAGGTTTCCTGCTTGGCGTTGGGCCGCTGTGCGTACAGGTCACACTCCGGCGCCAACTCCGCGAACTTCTCTTCAGACAAATACTGATCCAGAAATTCTCCGATCGGCAGATCGGTAAAGCTCAGTTCAAACGCCAGATGCATGGCGATCTCGCGGGCAGTATTGCGTGTCATACTTCTTCTCTCTCTTTTTCGTTTGTTTAGTTGAAGCTGATGCCGCCCACATGGACGTTCACCGCGGACACAGGATAGCCGGTGGTGCTCTCCAACGCCTGATACACTGCGTTCTGTGCCTTCTTGGCCACCTCACCGATGGTGCAGCCATAGCGCACGGTAATAAATACGTTCACCGCAATGGCCTCTCCGTCCATCTCCACGCGGACACCTCTGGCCGTCATTTTTTTGCCGCCCATGAAATCGGACACGTTGGCGCTCATCAGGCCGGTCACACCCTCTACCTCCAGTACAGCGGCAGAGGCGATGGAAGCCACCACCTCCTCGGAGATCTGGATCGTACCCAGTTCCTCCTGGTGGGTCATATACTCTTTATTTTCAGGCATAACATTACGTCTCCTTGCAATATAACTCATTCGTAAAATTCAGTATACCATTTCCAGCCGGAAATTACAACAATTATTTAGGCTGGACATCGTAAAAAGTTGTAGAGGGCGGACGACTCTGTCCGCCCCTACAAAGTTCTATTCGTCCCCGCACCCACAGGATGTTTTAATCCGCCTCCATGATCTTGATCTGTCCGGCCGTATACTGCGTCTCGTTGACCACAATATCCTTGATGCGGGCCACATCTGTCGCGTCAAGGCCATTCTCTCCGGCAGCCACCACCACGCTGCATGAATCAGTGCCCATAAACACCACACAATCGGCATAGCCCTTGGCCGTCACCAGATTCTCGATCTGTGATTCTGCCACCGTGTAGCCGGCCAGCACCTGTAAGGTCTGGCTTGCTTCATTGCAGACCTCTTCGGCAGCGTTCTCATCCGCTTCCGCCTCCTGCAGCATACTGATGGCGCTGTCCCGTGCCTGCTTACGGTTCAGCCGCGCCGTGGCAAAGTAGTCATTCTCACTGACGGCCGCGGCAGCGTCATCCGCCACCGTCACGCCCTCTCCGTTTTCGTTGACCAATGTGGCCTGCCCCAGAATTTTGTCCGTCTCCGCCACATTACCGGCATACTTCCAGTTCAGATATACCGATGCTCCCACCAACACCAGTACTGCCAGCACCACCGCAGGCCGCTTCCAGTTTTTTCTCCATTGGATCTTCATGTTTTTACCCTCCTGCTTTCCGCTATATACTTATTTCCATTGCGCCACTGTGATCTTATCGCTGCCCAGTCCCGTCAGCACTGACACCGTCTGAATGACCGCCAGCTCCACGCCGCTGTCGCCCGCGCCCTGACATACCACTACAGCTCCCTGATAAACCGGATAGGTCTGCTCTGTGACCACCACATCCTCATAACCGCTGCCCCGGTTGAGCGTCACTATGTCCCGCTCCTGCCGATCCTCCGCATCCCGCAGGCTGGTGCTTCGGTTCTCTGCCAGCTGCAGCGAGGAACCGCTTTTCAGCGTCAGCATCACCTGCACCTGCCCCACGCCCCGGATCCGACCCAACAGCTGCTCCAGCCGCTTTTCCGTTTCCGTCAGCGAGTATGACTCCGACACTTTTGCCGGATCGCTGGACACCCGATCCTCTTCCTTTCCGGAGGGCAGCAGCATCAGCACCACGCCGACCAATGCCACCAGCGCCACATACCGGTACTTTTTAACATAGGATATGAGCCTTTCCTTTGCCATATGTCTCACTCCGTTCCCTGCCAGCGCTGGTGCGCTTCACTGATGCCCAGATCCGCCGCAATGATCTCTCCCAGCGCCGCATTCTTTGGAATATCCAGCGACACCTCCACCGGAAAGGGTACGCCGTCCTGTATCTGACAATCCACCATGGGATGGCAGGTCAATCCAAGCTGGGCCGCTTTTTCTGAAATATATGCAGCCGCTTCCTGTTGTATGATGGATTCCATTTCCGTCTGATTGGCGGCGGTGTAGGCATCTGTCTCCTGCTGAATGGTCTGTTCCCACTCCTCATATCGCAAATGCAGCAGTTCCGGATCCAACGTCAGCAGCGGACGGACCACTACCAGCAGCAGTACCAAGCCGCCGGCGCATTTGGTGATCGTCAGCAGCGCGCCCTTTGGCACCAGCGCATACAGCACAGACAGCGCCATCGCCGCCGCTATCACGCCAAACAGCCATGTTCTGAAAACATTCATGGGATCACCACCGAAACAGAGGAAGTAATTGAGATCAGAAGCAGCAGCGCGCAGCTGCCCACCATACCCAGCACCAGGCCAAACGCGCCGCCCAGCGCGTCGATCAGCTCTACCAGCGTACCATTTCCGGCGGTACCGGCCAGAAACGCCGTGATCTTATACAGGAGATACTGCACCGCCATTCGCAGGAAGGGCGTCAGGCAGGTGGCCAATACCGCCAGCATGCCTAATATGCCTACTGAATTTTTTAAAAGCCCCGCGCCAGACAGTACGCTGCCGCTGGCCTGAGAAATGATACCGCCTACGACTGGTACCGCCGTGGAAATAACGGTCCGTGTCATTTGCAGTGTCAGCGCGTCAGCGGAGGTCGACGCGGCGCCGGTCAGGGTCAGATAACCGGTAAACAGCACCAACGAGCCAGTCAACGCCCATGTGACCACTTTCTTGATACCTGCCGCAATACTTTTCAATGGATCTCCCGGCAGCATGGCATTGGCGGAAGCCGCCGCCACATAAAAATACACCAGCGGCAGCAGAAAACCCCGGATCAAGGACAGCAGAAGATCTGCAAAAAACACCGTCGTCACCTGGCGTACACTGGCCGATACGATACCGCCGCTCGCCGCCACCGCTGCCGCCAGTGTCGGCAGCAGTGCCTTGCCCAGCACATCCAGCTGCTCCATGGTCTCCGTTCCGGCCCCCATCATATTCTGAACATCTCCCGCCGCCGTCATCGTAATGACCAGCACAAAGGATAGCGGCGCGAAATTCGCCATCAGCGGATGTTCTGCCGCCTGAAAGCAGCCCTCTGTTACGCCATACAGCAGCACTGTGCCCAGCAGCACCACCATTACCCGCAGACTGCCGCGAAACTCTTCCGTCAGAATCCGCCATGCATTATCCCACAGCCTTGCCGCTCCCTCAGTCAGCGTGCCGCTGTCGGCGGTATCATCCTCCAACTGCTCAAGCAAGGTTCTGGCCTCAGGTGACAACACGTCATCCACAGCTTCCGGCAGCTGTGCCCATGCGAACGTAATACCCGACCACAAAATACAGATGCCTATCGCAGCGGTCACAAGCCTTTTTTTCACAGCAGCCCCTCCAACATCTGCCACGCGGCCCGAAACAGCGGCAGCGACACCAGAATGGCAGCAAAGGCACCTGCCATTTCTACCAGTCCCGCCATGGCGCCTTCACCTGCGTCCCGGCACAGCGCGCCGCCAGTACGGCTGATCAGGGCAATCGCCACGGTTTTCAATAGCGGCACGAACAGTTCGGCAGATACGCCGCCCCAGTCCAGCAGCTCCCGGAGGAATGTCATGACCTCCTCCAGCCCCTTTGCCAACGCCGCCAGTACCACTGCGCAGACTGCCAGCGCCAGCAGCAGTGCCGTGTCCGGGCTTGTCTTTTTCAAAAGCGCCGTCAACATGGTCCCCAGCAGACACACAGCCACGACCTTAGCTGCCGTTTCCATCATAGCGAAAACAACCGCTTGACCAGATCGAACAGATCGCTGATCTGCTGCAAAAGCATCATCAGCACTACGATCAGGCCGGCCAATGTGGTCAGAAGCGCCTGCTCATCCCGCCCTGACCGTACCAGTATCAGATTCAACACCGCCACCAGTATGCCGATGGCCGCGATTTTGAAGATCAGATCCACATCCATGCGTTTCTCCTCACAGCAGTAAAATGATCAATAATCCCGCGGCCGACAGTGCGCCCGCAAGCCATAGCCTTGTGCCCTGCCGCTGCTGCATACCGCGCCGCCGGCAGTGGTCTTTCATCTGTTCCGCAGCGTACAGCAGTGCGGAGACCAGTTTTTCTTCGTCCCCTGTCAGCTCTAATCCTACCAAGCATTCTGCCTTTACAGGTATAGTGATAAATACTCTGTGCCATGCTTCCTGCAACGGTAAACCGCCCCGCAGCAGTTTTCCCACCCGCTGGAAGTAAACGCCCGCCAGCGGATATCGCTCCATGGTTGTAAGGATATCCGGCAGCGCCCGCTTTTGCCAGCGGATCGCCGCCGCCATTGCGTCCAGCGCGGATGCCAGCTCTCGCAGCAGCTGCGTCTGCCGCCGTTCTGCGCGTTGATGGGCCGTGAACGCCCACAGAGCCGCTGCCGCGATCAACGCCGCCCCCAGCAATTTCCCTGTCATAATACCGTTACCTGATAAAGCCGCTCAGCACCCTGCCTGGTAATGGTCACAGCCCGCCCAAACACCTTCAGCTTCAGCAGTTGGGAAAACAACGGCTTTCGCTTCAGCTCCTCCACATCCGCCGCATGAATGGTAGCCAGCAGTGCCACACCGCAATTGGCGGCAGCTGACATGGCATACAGATCCTCCCTCACGGTGATCTCATCCACCGCAATGATCTGCGGATCGGCGGCACGCAGTACAATGGGTATCCCGGCCGCCTTTGGACAGCCGTCCAGCACATCCGTATGGCAGCCTACCGACAGCTGCGGTACGCCACGGTGAACGCCGGCAATTTCTCCCCGCTCATCTACTACCGCTACACGCTGAGCAGCATGAAGGGACGATCCATTGGACAGACTGCGCACCATGTCCCGCAGCAATGTGGTCTTGCCAAGCCCCGGCGGCGAAAGGATCACGGTGGAGCAAAAGCGCTCCCCCTCCCACAGCTGCGGCAATACGGCAGCCGATACGCCCTCCTGCTCCCGGCCTATCCGGATGCAGGCAGAGGATAGATCCCGCATATTGCGGCTATCCCCCTCCCGCAGCACCGCTGTACCGCACACGCCGATCCGAAAGCCGCCAGGCGCGGTGAGATATCCCTGGGACAGCGTATCAGTGACAGCATAGCGGGAGTAGCCCGTCACAAGATCACATAGCTGCTCCAGATCTGCCTGTGATACACAGGGCCGCGGCTGTTCCTGCGACGGCCATATTTCCCCTTCCGGCAGCAGCACTGTCATGGGCTGTCCCGATCGCAGACGCAGCTCCTCTGCCAACACCTTCTGGTGATCCGGCAGCTGCCGGGCCAGCCGCTGCCACTTTGCAGGCAGCAGCGCTGCCGCCTGCTCATACCGCGCGATGGCGTACCGCTCGTCCATCCGATCACTTCCCTTTTCCTTGATACTGTACTATATGAAGGGGCAGAACATGATATGACAGCAAAAAAGTCCTTCGCGTGCATTTGATCACACGAAGGACTTTTGATTCGCTATTTAATGGATCGTCCCATTGGGGAACGCGGAAAACCACGCAAGCCAAAGACAACGGTCATTCATCGATGATCCCATACAGCTTCATCAGCTCGATCCGCTCATGAGCCAGCTTGATGGAACCTGACGCGCTGTTGTCCGCGCGGGACTGCTTTTCTCCGGCGTAGTGGGCGATGCGCTGCGCCCATGCCACGGGCAGCAGGTACGGGCGCTTTTTGAGGTACGGATAGCGCCGCTCCAGATACACGCGCTTGGGAAACACCGTGCGCAGGACGCTGCTCTTTTCGCCGGTGCGGCTGGCCTTGACGGCGTTCAGCGTCACAGTCGCCGAGTGCAGGCGGGTGTAGTCGTTGGAGCCGTACACGCCGCCGCAGAGGGCGTCGTGCAGCAGCGGCTCCACGTCCACATCGCTGTTCCACGGCGCGGGCAGGTCAAAGTCGATGCCCAGATACGTCCGGGCGATCCGGAAGGCCGCAGCGGCAAATGTCGCCGCGTGAACGCTGGCGCACTGGTCATGCAGGCGCTGCCAGTCGATTTGATCGTGGTACGCCTGCGCCCAGAGACCGATGTCACAGAACTGCCGCAGGCCAATACCGCTGCGCACAAAGTGCTTGTGTGCGTGCAGGATCAGATACAGCAGGTGCTGGTGGGGCGGCATGGTGAGAAAGCCGTCGATCTCCACAGGCGTGATATCCACAAAAAAGTGGTTCAGCTCGTCGTGGGCGTCCTCGGCGGAGTCAAACAGATGACGATGCAGCTCGATGTAAAGCGGGCTGTCTCTTTTTGTGTAGGAAACCTCGTCCGCCGCGAGCAGCTCGTCCGCAGGCGTGTCGGTGATCAGGCCGTTTATCAGCAGCGCTTCGTGGCAGGCGAAGAACTCACTCTCCGGGATAAACAGGTCGTCGTCCGCGCTGATGCGGTGGTCTCGCATGGGATAGAGCCTGCCGCAAAGCTGTCCCTTGACCACAACGGGGTGCAGTCCGGCTGCACGGAGCCTGCGGTAGAGGTCGGCGAACTCCGCCGAACGCACGGTCTGGCTCAGCACCTGCCCGATGACCTGCTGCTTGACGGCCGCGAACAGCGCGGGATTTTCTCCGGCGGCAGGCATCTTGCGGACGGTCTCAAAGAGGATAGGCAGCAGCTTCTGCTGATTGGCCAGCGTGAACATGGAGGGCCAGTCCACGACCTCCGTGGGCAGCTCCCCGCCAGAGACGGCAGCCTTGACGATATGCAGAAATTGCGTTTCGGTGTCAGTCAGAGGCATGGTCGTGAGCCTTTCCTTGTGTTTTTCCATGAGGTGGGCCAGCAGCAGCGAGGTCGCGCCGATGAACGCGCCCAGCGTGTTGCAGATCACGTCGTCCGTCTCCGCCATGCCCAGGGCAAAGCTGTACTGCGCGTACTCGATCCCCGCGCTGAGAACGCATCCGGTCAGCGTTGTGAGGGTGACCCGCCGCCAGCGGCGCCATGTGCGCGGCAGGGCGTTGGACAGTGCCAGCCCCAGCGGGAAGAAGAGAAATACGTTCATCAGCATCTCGCGGTAAAGCTCCGGCTGGTGCCGAGCGGCCGCGAGGGCGGCGAAGGGGGCGAGGACGACGGCATACGCGCCGGGTGCGCGGGACAGGATCGTGGCGTAGAGGATGAGTGCCGCGGATACGGCTGCTAACGTCAGGTTTGCCCATCGCCAGCAAACTGCCGTATCAATTCTCGCGGCGAGATAGCCCCACAGCGCAAGCGCCGCGGCCATCAGGAGCACGATCCATGAAAGCGGTTGAACGTAAAAAAAGTGAAGCATAGGACTGTTTAATCCTCAGACTGTTTGTTGAAGCGGTGGAAAAAACGCTGCACATAGGGGGCAATGATAGACTTGGCGTAGTGGTAGATTTCACGGTCAAACAGAGACGAGACCGCAAAGAAAAGCGGGATCACCACAACACAGCTGGCCACAGCCGACAGGATGATCTTCGGATATGTATCCAGAGAAATATGCACGAAAACCGTTTTTGAAAGCAGAGTGACCGCAAGGAACAGCGCAAGATTGACCAGCCACCGCCGATACGTTTTCCATGGGCTGCGTTTGAGTATCTTCCTGTTGGCATAGATGATCATATCATTGGTGCGGTACAGCAGCGCGGCGATCGTGCCAATGAGAACGCCGTAGATGCCAAATTGAAATACACATGCAAGGGAAACGACAATATTGATCACCGACTCCAGTATCGCGCGCCATTGCGTCTGTTTGAAGTGGCCGGCATATTCGATCGCCAACGTCGAAGTTTTGCGCCCGTTGGAAAGCAGATAGGTTGCTATAAACAAGTACGGGAGATAGGCGTCAAGATAGCTTATATCCGTTATACCGCTTGTATAGAGCTTCAAAAACGGAAGAATAAAGATATTGGCAATGCAGAACAGGCTGAATGTCAGGACCATATTGAATATCTCATAAGTGTCCAGCAGCTTCATAAATCTCTGCCTGTCTGTATTGAAGGTCTGTCCCAAGACAAAGCTCATGCCAGAGAAGTTGCTTATCGCCGTTGCGATGATCCCGAAAAGCATCGTGTACATTGAATAGACACTCACGGCCATTAGTCCGCAGCAATACGTCAAAAGCAGCGTATCTGTATTATTGAAAATCAGTGCGGACACCTGATGCACTAGCGCATTTTTGCTTTGCGCGATCTTCTCATAAGCCGGAGCAGCACGCATGTCCAGCCAACCATAATTACGCTTCATATAAAGCATAATATACGCAACCTGAATGAGGTTAAACGCCATGTACATTATCTGTAGTGCCACAATATTGCAGCCACACAGAAGAAGAATAATTTTGGCAAAGCTGGTTCCAATATGGCAGATGGTCGTCAGATTTGTAAGAACATAGCTCTTACCCTCTGCGCGAAGAAGTATCTGATATTTTCCTTGGAAATAGTAACTGATCACGCCCGGCATTCCGCTCAGAAACGTTACCGCCATGATCTGCCAGGTGGGAAGGCCGGATTTGATCGTAAGGGGGAAAACAACCGTCATGAGCAGCACGACGATAAGATACATCCTGCTGGTCCGCTTGTAGAAGATATTAGTCGCCGCTAAAATTGAATTTATGTCACTTCTATTCTCTTTGGCAACCGGCCCATACAGAGCCTGCATCGAAGCGGCTCCCACGCCAGCTTCCAGAAGCGAAACATATCCGAGGATCGTATTTACAGAGCTTAACAGGCCATTCGCTTCTGAGCCAAGGTTCACAAGCACTAAGCGGGGAATAATAATGCCCAGACCTAATGTAATGATCTGGCTGAGGGTAGAAGTCAGAACATTCGCGATACTCTTTTTACCGTTTTGCATAGTCAGCTTTCTAAGAAATCATATAGTTTCTGTATTTCGACCGCCCCATCTTGCGGTTCTGCTTTTAAGTTTTCAATCATTCTTTCCATCAATTCCGACGAAGTGAGCAATCTCATAATCCCTTCGTATAAAGCAGCCGCGTCCGTACCTTTTGCGATAATTCCGTTAATTCCATCTGTGAACTGCTCATGCATGACGGGAATGTCCGTTACCACACAGGGCTTGTGTAAAATTCTGGCTTCCTGTGTTGTCAGGCACCAGCCCTCTGACGTGGATGTCTGAACATAAATTGAGCACGCCCGCATATAGGGATAGGGGTTATCTTTTGTTCCCAACAGGAAGACATGGTTCTCCATGTGGAATGTCTGAATCCCCTGCTCGATCTCACTGCGTGTCGGTCCATCTCCTACAATATACCAAGCGAAGTCGATCCCGTTCTTTGCCAGCAGACTCGCAGTCTCTGGGATGACAGCTTGTCCTTTGTCTTGTCCAAGTCGCCCTACCGAAACGAGTATCACCTTCCTGCTGGTATCCAGCTCCGCAGCAGCCTCCTCAGCTTTTCTGATGATCGCTTTTGCATCAAGGATATTATGAAAAACATCTGTTTTTCCCGTCATCTTTTCGCAGTGATTTAGGAAATGATCTCTCATATATTTTGAAACACAAAAGCATTTATCAAATGAGCACAGGTTTCTTATGTAATTCTTGCTGAAATATGGCATGTTTCCATGTCCCCAAACCACTTTCTTTGATGCGGTAAAACTCTCGTTTGCTAGAACTATTGTAGACGTACCAAAGTTATACGCAATAACACAATCATATGGTCCGTCGTTAAACCGGATATGCCGGTATAGCCAGGCTGTCTTATTATAAAGATCCTTTGTCAAGCGAAATAACGCATAGTTTTTTATTATTCTTAAGGCGGTAACATAATCACGCGCGGCAATTGCGTTATTATATACATGTTTGATGTTATACTCATCCAGGTTTACACATCTGATTTGACTTGGTATTCTCCCAATGACGGGATTTCCAGAAAAATTCGTATATAGCGTTACATCATACCGCTCTGTGTCAAACACATTCAGCAGGTTGATCAGCGCTGTCTCAACGCCGCCAACAACGCAGCAATTTGCGACAAACGCTATTTTCTTTTTTCCCGTCATAGAAGTTATCCCACCAATTCGTAAAACTTTTCGATCTCTTCCACGTTTCCCTTTTTCTCGCGCTCCAGATAGTGCCTGATGTGTTGATACAGCTCTGTATCTGACGCAAGGCGTATGATCCCATCGGCCACTGCTTCAGGGGTCATGTCCACCACAAGGCCGTTTTCGCCGTCGATCATCTGGGCATACACCACATCGAAATTCGTGGTCACGCAGGGAACATTCAGCATACGGGCTTCCGCAAGCGTCAGACAGTAGCCCTCGTACCTTGACGTCTGCACATAGATGTCAGCCGCTTTCATGTATGGATAGGGGTTTTCCTTTGCTCCAAGCAGTGTAAAGCAGTCTGAAATACCATAACGCTCAGCATCCGTCTCGATAGGCCGCCGGTTTCCATCGCCCACAACATACCAGTGAAACTGTATCCCTCGGCTTTTTAGCAGGCTCGCGGCTTTCGCGGCGATGTCATAGCCCTTTTGCGGCACAAGACGTCCCGCAGTTACGATCGTAAGACCGTCCTCCTTTGGCAGATCACATGGTTGCTGGGCCATTCCTAAAATCATAGTTGGATTCTTGATATCGAGGATCGTACAAATCTTATCTCGATACACAGGAAATGCATCCGCAAACAAATCAGATAGTTCTTCGGAAACGCAGATGATATTGTTATATTGCTTATAATACCTATCATCAAAAGATGCCGAATGCCCAGCTAATGTGTAGTTAACGTTGACCCACGCAAGCTTTCTCCGCGCCGTTACTTTCTCGGCCACGAAATGCGTTGGCGTTCCCTGTCCCCACGCAATCGCTACGTCATAGCGCTCGGGCAGAGGGGCAAACGCCGCCGAAGAATACTTCCAGTACGCCTGCGCATCGTGCAGCGGACGCCCCTTGCGGACATTCTGACGCAGAAATAAGCTCGTCCGAAGTCTGGCTGTCAGCCTGCGGAGATCAAAAGACAATAGCTGCTTTCCGATCGGCCGCGCGCAGAAAGACATGTAGTCCAGCACATCATGGATACGAACATCTGACGGCAGCAGCGGCTCAAACATCCCGCCGCGCCGAAACATAAGAAGTGTGATGTCATATTTTTGGTAATCGATCAATGAGAGCAGCGAAAGCAAACTTTTTTCCGCTCCGCCGCATCCCATGGAGTTGATCACAAATAAGATCGTTTTCTTCACGCTTTCACACTCCCCAACACTCTGTCAATATACGCCTTGGAGCTGGCGATCTCTGCTTCCAGACGGTGCCGCACGCTGCTCCAGTCAATGGCAGGCGGAATCGAATCATCCACAGAGAGCATGCGCTCCGGAACGCCCAGCAGGGCGGTAAAATCCCGCATCCGTGTGTTGATCTTTTCCGTGCGCTCCACCACCGCGAACTCCCGCTCAAAAATCGTGGAAAATGCCGTCGCGTGGAACGAATTTGACAGCACGAAAGACGCCTGCCGCACCAGTCCAAGAAACTCCCGCGGGCCGCCGAGCGCAAAGCAGCGCTGGGCATACGGAAGGGCAAAGATCGAATAGATTTTCAACCCCCGCTCCCGCGCGATTTTTTCTGCCAGCGCACGCACCGCGGGGCTGTTATCAAAATCATACACCAACAGATACGGCGTCTCCGCTTCTGCCGGAAGCCGTGCCATGGATTCCCAATGTGCTTTCTCCAGGAGAAACACCGGATCAAGAACGGCTTCCGCGTTCGGGATGCCGAACGATCGCAATATGGCAATACCAGATGCTTCCCGCACGGAAATATGATCAAATCGGCGCAGGTACTGCGCTGTAATATCCCGCAGCTCCCGCGGAAATTCATCCACAGCAAAGCTGGCCGCATAGGAGGCCCGAAGGCCATGCCGCACAAAATTCAGATAGAACGCAGGATCTTTCCCGTTTCTGAATAGCGGATTCCAGATCTGATCGCTTCCCGCGAAGTAAATGTCCGCCGCCGGGGGATCGGCCGATAGCTCCGCATTGGATGCATACCGCCTGGTCAGCATGAGATATTTCGCGGTAAAGTCATCAAACACCTTTTTTCTCGGCAGAATACGCAACCTGCCTGGCAGCTTCGCCAGAAGATACGCCTGCCGAAGAAATGGCTTATCATATTTCGGGTTGCTGACAATATCCAGTCGATAATGCTGCGACAGATAGTCCGGCTTGTAGTCAATGATCCTGACGTCATGCCCCAGCGATTTTAAGTAAGTTTGCAGCGCGTAGGCCTGCAAAGACGCGCCGACGTTATACACGTCGTGGCAGGTGATCGTACATAGTTTCATCGTTTGATCTCTCTCATAAAGCGCCTTACCAGACGCCCGATCTTGCTCTTGATCTGCGCCCGTTTTGGCAGCCAGCTCATGGAGTACCAGTGTATGGAATATGTATTCTCCGTTTTGGTCAGCTTCCCGGTCACGCTGTCCAGCGGGTTAAAATAGTCCGCTGGGTAGACGTGGATACCCGCTACGATCTGCTCCTGCCCATTTCGGACAAGGCCGAAGCGTTCCATAACATCTGTATTCAGATGCGGGCAGCCAACCGCATTCGTCGTACCGTCCGCTTTGGTGAAATGCAGCTTCCGGTACGCCTCGATCATCGCCTGCACGACCGGATGATGTGGCACGGAAGCCATGACCTGCCCACTGTTGACAAACTGGTCGTTTTCAAATCCGATGAAGCCCTCATCATCCATCAGCGGCGCGATATCCCGCACGACCTCAACGTCGGTATCGAAGTACACGCCGCCGTACTGTTCCAACACCAGAAGCCGCATAACATCCGACACAAAGGCATACTTCTTCGCCGCATACGCCTCGGCCATGAAGGGCATGGCAAGATAGTCGCAGTTGTCCTCGTTCCACTGGCGGATCTCGAAACCAGGGCAGAATTTGCGCCAGCTGGCAATGCACTTTTTCGCCAGCTCCGGCTTTTCACCCCGGCCGAACCAGCAGTAGTGGATGATTTTCGGGATCATGGGTCAGTCCTCCCCCAGCGCGTAAATTTTCTCCACCTCCGCGCTGTTCGTATAGTCTCTCTTGGCGCAGTTCTCCGCAAGCTGCCGCATCCGCGCCGGGTCACGCAGCAGCGCCGCGATACCGGCAGCGCAGCCCGCGTTGTCCATCGGAACGATCACACCGTCCACGCCGTCCTCCAGCTGGCTGGCGGAGGTGGCATAATTTGTGATAACCACGGGCCTGGCGAGAAGCTGTGCCTCCCGCACCGTGACAGCCTTGCCCTCGTAGCGGGAGGGCTGCACATACAGGTCGCAGGCCCGCATATAGGGATAGGGGTTGTCCTTCTTGCCCAGAATAATGACGCGCTCCTGCATCCCGGCTTCGGCAATTTTCTGCCGGATCAACGGTTCATCTCCACCGTAGCCGATGAGGTACCATTTGACGTTCAAGCCATCCGCCACCAGACGGCGGCAAATATCCGGCACGTTGTCGAAGTTTTTGGCGTCGCAGAAGCGGCCAACGGAGAGGAGCTTGATCGTACCATCGGACGACATGTCGGTCCGCGGCTGTTCTGTCTGCTTAGCGGTCAATTCCTTTGGCAGAATATTTTCGACGGTCTGAACTCTGTCGGAAAGTTCCGGAAATGCGGTCTGAAAGCTCCGGGAAGCTTGCTCTGATACGCCGCAAATCGCGTCATATCCGCTCCACATAGTAAGCTCCTCCAACCGGTCAAAGGACAAGGCGGTATAGTCCGTATGGATCCACGCAGCGTATTTTTTTGCCTTGACTCGCTCCCGTGCGAAATAATGCGGCGTCAGAAAGCTGATGGCAAGGTCATAGGTCTTATCGGAAATCCGCGGCATGGCAGATAAGGTATACTTATGACTGTAGGTCAGTGCGGTGACAGAGGGCTTGTTGCCGGGATGCTGCTTGTCGAAGCGCTTGGCCGCAAGCTTCCCTTTCAGCCGCCCACAGAGAACGCCGAGCTGGCCGTTTATAAGCAACGACGCCATGGGAACCGCCAGCGACGCGTACTGCGGAATCTCCGGTAGAAGGCTTGCCTTCGGATTCAGGTAGGGCATCAGCGCGCCGCTGTGCCGCATCAGGAAAAGGTCTACGTCATAGCGGTCATAGTCGATGGCATCCAGCAGTCCCAGCAGACTGCGCTCCACCCCGCCAAGCTCCATAGCCTGGGAGAAGATGAGGATGGTGTGTTTCATGTACTGTTTCACTTTAAAATAGATTTCACAAATCTGCGGAACTTCCCCGCATTGATCCGCTCATAGACAAGTGCGCACACTTCTTCCGCGTCCCCATCCTGAATCGCTTTGCGGATACCACCCGGCTGTTTTTCAAGAAGCTCCTTCTGCCGGACTGCGTATTGAACATCTGGCAGCGAACAGACTCGCGCCGCCTCCTGCAAAAGCGCATTTCTGTCGTATCCGCCCCGCACCGCACACATCTCCAACCATGTAAGCAGAACGTTTTTCATTTCGACAGCCATAAGATACTCTGCGTTCTGGGGCATAGGGTATTCTCTTGCCATTTCCCGCTTGAACCGATAGAGTACAAGAAAGTCGTCCAGCATATGCGGCATAAACTTCGATGTACCTCCACCAATGCGATAGTGATAGACAACATCAGGGATAATAGCCAGTTGCTGCGTTTTCGGCAGAACGCGGAGCGTTACACTCAGATCTTCTCCCATAAAGTGCACAATAGGATCATATGATGACGCTTCTGTAATCAGTTTAGTCTCGTATAGTTTAGCGCATAAGCTGACCGGATAATTACTGATTCCAAAACAGCTTATATATAAATCCGAGAGGATCGTCGCATTTGAGTAGACTTTTGCCTTCCCATCGGAAAACACCGGCGGTACAAATCGACTTGGTATTGTGATCCCACGATACATACGGCTCGTGTTCCCGCAAACACAATCCGCTTGTGTTTGCTCGGCTGTCATTACAAGTCTTTCGAGAGCATTTTTCGGCATAACATCGTCCGAATCACACATACAGATGTATTCTGCCCGCTGTGCTCTCTCTGAAAAGATGCCCGCTTTTCTGGCGTTGACACTTCCGCTGTTAGGCTGGTGAATCACTGTGACGCGGGAATCCTTTTTTGCATATTCATCACATATGGCTCCGCTCCCATCCGTGGAGCCATCATCCACGAGTACTAAGGCGAAGTCTTCAAACGTCTGCCGTAATATGGAGCAAATACATGCCCTCAGTTTCGCCGCTCCCGTGTTATAAACAGGGACGATCACTGCAACTTTGTGTTTCATCTCACTTACCCCGCCTTTCTCCTGATATACCCCGTCAGCGCCCAGCCAGCCGGCGTACACAGCACCGTCAGCAGCCTACGGGGGGATTCCCTGATATAGTGCCGGTTCCCGGCGAGCTGACTGCTGGAGCAGTAGTGGACGCAGTCCATGACCAGCCGCTTGAAGGACTCCGGATACCGCATCTTGACCGTCCGCCAGAAGGCAAACCCCTTCGGATTTTTCAGGTACTGCCGGAGCATATTGTTGCTGGAGCCATCCGGCTGATACTCCACATTGCACAGGACATCGTCCAGCACGGCCAGCTTGTGATCCTGATCGATCAGAAGATATTTATAGGCGAGACTGACATATTTCTCCCCCTCGAACACAGGGTACTCCGGGTAAGCGTTGATCACATCCGTGCGGTAGACCAGCTTTTTGTCCCCCGCTCCCCCAGCAGCATAGTAACCAGAAATGGTTGTCTCCACCAGGCCAGCCGGAAAACCCTTTCCGATGATGTTCCCCGCAAAATCCGTATCAAGCCCCACAAGACCGGCGTAGCCCTTCTCCCTGACCTCAGCCCACTTGTTCAGGATCTTCTCCACCGCGCCATCCGCCAGCATATCGTCTGAATCAATGCAGGTGTTCAGCTCTGTGTGAATATTGGCGTAAGCCACATTGTGTGCGGTATGCATGCCGCCATTTTCCTTGTGGATGTACTGAATCTCAAACCCGTTGTCGCGGCGCCGCCACTCCCGCACCAGCGCGGCTGTGTTATCCGTAGAACCATCATCCACAATGAGCCATATGAAGTCCTTGCAGCCTTGGCGGCAAAGGCTCTCGTAGGTACGCGGCAGCGTATGGACACGATTATAGGCGGGGGTGAAAACGGTGAGGAGGGGATCAGCAGTTTTGTTCATAAGCATTCAAATAGAACTCCTGTAGCTTGACAGCCTCTGTGGTGATATCAAAGCCGTGGGCGGCGATCTCAGCGCGGCGGTCAGCGCGGGGGGTATCGCGCTTTTCGAGGATCGCGTCAGCCCATGCCTCCGCCCCAGCCGATAACGGCATAACGTCCACAAGCCCCTCTGTCAGAATGCACTCTGGCGGAACTTTATCGGAGATGATACAAGGCAGCCCCGAAGCCTGCGCTTCCACCATGGTAACGGGAAGTCCCTCATACAGAGATGGAAACGCAAACACATCTATGGCCTGCATCAAATCGGCAACGTCACTGCGGACGCCCAGGAAGCGGACGTGATCTGCGATGCCAAGTTCCCGCGCCTTTGCCTGCATCCTCGGCATATCCTCGCCGCCGCCCACCAGCAGAAGTACGGCGCTGGGCTCTTTTTTCAGCAGCGCGGCAAAGATGGCAAGCAGGAACGGGTGATTTTTTTGTGGGTTAAATCGACCAACGTGACCGATAACTAACTCGCCGGCAAGCCCAAGCTGCTGCTGCATTTTCGCACGCTTTGCCGGGTCGCAGGTATAAGCGGCAGCGTCAATGGCATTGCTGAGCATAATAAACCGGCTTTCGTTCCGTCTGCCATAAAGCCATCTGCCTGACTCGACACCACACATGAACAAATGCGTCAGATACGGCATCATACGCTTCTTAAAGTAGGTGCGCATGATCATTTTCATGTCAAAGCCGCACGGGGCGTTGTGTGCATGGCAGATCCGAACGGGGACCCCCTGTCTCGCGGTTTCCCTAAGAGCGAAATATCCCAGCTCGGACATGTGCGAATGCACGATCCTGTATTCCGGGTGCTCCTGAAAAAAAGCTTGGAGGTCCCGTTTGTACTGGGCAAAGTTCTGCGGATAAACCGGGCACATGCGATAAATTCTGCCGCCCAAAGATCTGATCTCATCCTCATAGGCGCCGGGCCGCTCCCGGTGGACAAGGAAATCAAACTGCACCTTTGTCCGGTCGATATGCCGGTAGTAGTTCATCACCATGGTCTCCGCTCCGCCGCGATCCATGATGGTAAAAAGATTCAAAACCCGGATCGGATACTGGATCATATCTTTGTTCATCCCTTCATCCTTTCCATACACTTCAACAGCAGGAATACGCCGACAGAAAAGCGCAGCTTGCAGCAGGCGAAAAACACCCACCAATGCAGCGGGAAATAGCGCATCGGCAGCGTCCTGACCGCTGCACGGTATTCCCGATCGGATAGAATATTCCGTATCTCCATCAACGCTTCCCGATTCGGCAGCGCAAGCGCGTTCAGGCCCAGGCCGATAATGCTCAGGCTGATACGATCGTTAAGCGCCTTTTGGAAATCAGGCGCATCTCCATTTTCTTCAATGTATGCTCGCATATCTGAAAATAAGGCTTTCCACTGCGGCGCGAGCTGGCTCCTGTATTTTGAGGTCATCCCGGTATTCTTCCGGTAATGACTCAGATGATCCGGAATATAGATGGCGCTTTCTACATGTGCGAAATACCAGAGGTTGAATAATCCATCCTCATATGTCCCAATGCGTGACAGGTCTTGAAATCGAATATTATTTCGCGCGATGATCTCGCGGCGATAAAGCTTTCCCCATACGGTCGATAAAGCGTCGCCGTTTTCCGGGTGCGCAAGCTCTTCGTCGGATAGTCCGATCATGCGCCTTTGCAGCTTGCGGCACGCTGTCTCATCGAAAGGCTTTTGCCCCTGAAAGATCGTTTTCGGGGCGCTGTGATCCGGAAATTCCCGGATATACGACCACATGACTACGTCAGCCGACTCTTTTTCCATACTCGATACCGCTTTTTGGCATGTCGCAGGATCGATCCAATCATCTCCATCAACAAAGAGCAGATATTCGCCAGACGCAAGTGATAGCCCTGTGTTTCGTGCGGAGGAAACACCTGAATTATTTGTGTGCAACACGTTGAGCCTGTTGTCCGTTTTTGCATATTGCTCCAGTATCTCTCCGCTTTCATCTGTCGAGCCGTCATCTATGCAAATGATCTCAATATTCCTGTAAGTTTGGTCAATAACGCTGTCCATGCACTGCCGAAGATATGGCGCGACATTATAGACAGGTATAATAATGCTGACCTTCGGCATTTGCTCCATATCACATCACCCTCCCAGCTGCGCAAGGTACTCTCGCAAGCTTAACCGCGCAAAGTCCTGATCAAACGGAATTGCAACAACATTCCCATAGAAGAAATACGCAAGATATCCCAACACCATCAGCACCGTCAGCGTCTTTCCGTCCCGGCCGCCGATTTTTTTCAGGATCCATGGAAGCGATAATGACTGGAAGATCAGGAAATAGTTTGCCAGCCGCGCGAAGTAGTTTGCTGTGCCAAAAAGCCCGACAAACATAATGGCGCCGTTGAGCATAGTCAGATTTATCATAAGGTTCTCTGCCCTGGAGCTGTCCGCGAACAGTCTCTTACGATAGATATAAGACAGCACCAGCGGTACGTTGCAGACGAGGACGCGGAATATGCTGACGCCCTCTTCCGTGAAGGACGACACCGTGTATTCCTCTCCCAGCAACGTGGTAATGTTAACGACTGTACCCAGCAATGGCCGCAGCAGGAAGCCCGCCGCAAGGAAGATGGCCAGCATCCAATAGGTCTTTCCTGTCCATGGACGGAACTCCATTAAGGGCACCAGCAGGTACATCAGCGCATAAGGATGAATCAGGGCAGCAATGGCAACGCCCGCAAGGAAAAAGAGCCACTTTTTCCGCAGGGCAAACATGACGGCGATCACCGCGACAGCAACTGCCGCCGCCTGCTTGATACCGGCAAAGGCAAAAGTGTAGCAGCCGGTCGTAAACAGCAGGAAAACCGACAACGGGTAATGAACGGAAAGCCGGTGTACGAAAGCGATATAACAGCCAACCGTCAAAAACGCCCAGAACATCAGGAAATTCTGCGTGGATACGCCGCGCATTTTCAGCTGATAGTTCACCCAGTTGAACAGGGGATTGGAGCCGATGCTCTTATCGGACGCATCCCACGAGCCCTCCGTGGTCATTTCATAGCCGTGGCGGTACGCGCCGGTATCGTTGCAATGTGTTCTCAGTCCGGCAAATCCGGCCAGCAGAAGGATGATCATCAGGGTGCAGACGTTCATCCGGCGCCGTTTTTCACTGTCCGCCGGCCCGAAGCCCATATGGTCTGCGCACCATGCCAGCGCAATTGCTATGAGCATGAGAACTACTAACTCGCGCATTTCAAATCTCCAAGTGTCTGATAGTTTCCGCCACAACGGCGGTTTTCCCGAACTGCCGCTCCATCCGTTCGCGCCCACGGCGGCCCATTTCAGAGCGCTGTTCAACCGGTAGCTCCGCAAAACGCCGCATGGTCTCATACAACGCACCCGCGTCCTTCGCGGGGCACAGATACCCGCTGACGCCATCCTCCACCGCCTCGCGGCAGCCGGGAATGTCGCTGGTGATCAGCGGCCGTCCGGAGGCGGCAGCCTCCAGCAGTACGTTGGACATGCCCTCGTGATAGGACGGCAGCACCACGCAGCTCGCCGCGGCGTAAAACGGCTTCATATCCGACTGATAACCGTGGTATTTGACCACACCCGCCTGCTCCAGCTCGTCCATGACGGGCTTGTAGGCTTCTTCAAAGGAGCCGACAATACGGAACTCCACTCGCTCACTGTATTGCCGTTTCATCCGCCTGGCGGCGGCAAACAGCTCGTCCACACCCTTTTCACGCATGACGCGCCCCACAAAGAGGAAACGCACCGTCCTCTCCTGCGGGTAGGGCTGACAAGGATAGTCCTCCAGATTGACGCCCGCGCCATGCAGCACCACATCCCGCCCCTTTGGCACCACACCGGTGGCGACAAGGGTGTCACGATTTCCTGTATTCTCGAAAAACACGATCCTTGCGCCTTTCAGTGCCGGTTTATAGAGTGCCAGCACAAATTTTTTCAGCCAGCCGCCGTTTTCGATGGCGCTGCCCAATCCGGTGATGTTCACGGCATAGGGGACGCGCGCCATGCGGCAGGCCAGCCCGCCGTAAATGTTCGGCTTGATGGTATAGGTCAAGACCAGATCCGGCCGGAGCTCCTTCAGGAGCGCGCGATACCGGCGAAACAGTTTACCGTCATGGAGCGGATTCATGCCCCGCCGGTCGATGGGAAGTTCAATGACCTGATCTGCAAGTTTATTGAGTTCATCCCAACGGTCATTGTGCGGAACAGCAGCCACCACGCCTGCGCGCGTCTTTAATTCTGCGATCAGATCCTTTCGAAAATCATACAGGCCACCACTATGGTTGGCCAAAATCAAAATCTGTTTCACAGTTATTCTTTATTCGAAACAAGAGTCTTTATCTCGTTGTATTTCATCATAACAATCCCGCTCTGGTATGCTCCAATCCGTGAGGTGTTCTCCTGTCCGCTAAGATTTTTTACAATCATCTGCGGCGTTTTTACGCCGCATTCATAGGCGTGAGGATAGCCTCCTCCAAAGCGGGGATTTACTTCTGAAATATAATAGTCGTTGCCGATTTTAAAAATATCCATATCAATCTGCGCACGATACCCGCTCTCTTCGACGAAGTGTGAAATCAGCGCAAAGAGCTTCTCATCCTTAAACGAGATCGCCTTATCCGTTTCGCCAGCGCGCATTACCAACTTTTTCTTCGTAAAAGCGGCGACAACTTGACCAGAGTGCATATCCGTATATACGTCCGTGCCGATTTCCTGCCCATTCAGGAATTCCTGAACAATCATGTCCGGCTGGTGCTTAAAGAGGAATTCTGCCGTCTCAAAATCATCTGCCTTGGAGATATGCAAACTGGCACTGCCAAAGCGCGGCTTCACAAAAACAGGGAAAGTCATCTCTCCGCTGGCAAGTGCCTGCTCAAAAGTCTCAAATTTGACATAGGTCTTCGCACAACGATAGTTATGGGCTGTAAGCCAGTTATACATAGACCATTTGTCTAGAGCCATCTCGCACAGTTCATAAGATGAGCCAATAACCATTGTGCCAACAGATTTGAAATCCGCCTCATGCCGCGCCAGAAGTGACAATTCTGGATCTATCAACGATAAAACGCCATCGATATGTTCATTTTTGCAAATCGCTACTATCTCATCGATATACTTGGGTGCGGTCATTCGAGGAACGATATAAAAGGAATCCGCATCATACAGCGCCGGTGCATACCGGCTGCAATCTGTTGCAATAACCTTTCCAGAAGCTCCAACAGCATCTTTGAAATATTGCACGACTTTGTTGCGTGTTCCACAGCTCAAAATTAAAATATTCATTTTATGAATCACTCCACTTTTTCATCGACATAGCTTCTGATCTTTGCAAGATTTCCCTCGTTACTTTGAGTGTTGACCTGAACTCCTGCTCTATTAAGTACCTTGCCAATTGTGCTCAGAAAGATATTCACATCCATGGCAAAGCTGATATGCTGCACATACTCCAAGTCATACGCAAATTTCTGCTCCCATGTTAATGTGTTTCTTCCGTTTATTTGAGCCAAACCAGTAAGCCCTGGCCGCACATCATGTCTGTGGTGCTCCTCTCCCCTATAATAGGGCAAATATTCAACCAGCAGCGGCCGCGGGCCGATGAGACTCATTTTGCCCCGGAAGATGTCCCACAGCTCCGGCAGCTCGTCAATGCTCAATGCGCGCAGCTTCTTCCCGAAGCCCGTCAGCCGCTCCCCGTCCGGCAGCAGATTGCCGCTCTCGTCCCGTGCGTCGGTCATGCTGCGGAATTTGTGAAGCTTGAATATCTTCTCGTCCTTCCCCGGCCGCTCCTGACAGAAAATTACAGGACTTCCCAGCTTGACGCGCACCAGGATCGCTGTCACTGACATCAACGGCATCAGCATAATCAGTGCCATTCCAGAAAAAGCCAAATCAAGCAGCCGCTTGACGTACTTTTCATAAAATCCCGCCCTGTGCCGCATCAGAACATCCTCCGGATGACTTCGCACACGCGGTCTACATCGTCCATGCGCATCTTCGTATCGCTGGGCAGGCACACGCCCCGGGCAAACAGGTCGTCGCACACCGGCGCAGCGCTGACACTGACGAAGGCGCTTCCGGCAAAGACCGGCTGCAAGCTCATGGGCTTCCAGAGATGGCGGCCCTCGATGTTCGCCTCGTTCAGCCGCGCCAGCAGCTCCGTGGGTGTCACGCCGCAGTCCGCATTCAGCAGCAGCGCGGACAGCCAGCGGTTGGGCTGCGCGCACGCAAGCTTCGGCTGCATGGTCAGCGGCAGACCCTGAAGCACTTCGCGGTAATGGGCGAAGATGGCCTGCTTCTGCTGTACTCGCAGCGGCAGCACCTTCATCTGACCCCGCCCGATCCCGGCGGAGATATTGCTCATGCGGTAGTTATAGCCGATCTCCTCGTGCTGATACCACGGCGCGTTCTCGCGGGCCTGCGTCGCCAGCTTCAGCGCGTGCTTCGCTTCCCCCTCCGTGCCGCACAGCAGCATACCGCCGCCGGACGTGGTGATGATCTTGTTGCCGTTGAAGGACAGGCCGCCGAACTGGCCAAAGGTGCCGCACTTCTGACCATTGTACACAGAGCCAAGCGCCTCCGCGGCGTCCTCGATCAGGGGGACGCTGTGCTCCCGGCAGATAGCCGTGATCTCATCCAGCTTGGCCGGGTTGCCATACAGATGCACCACGACCACCGCCTTGGGCGCGCCGTACAGCTTAAACGCCCGGCGCAGCGCGGCGGGATCCATGTTCCATGTCTCCCGCTCCGAGTCGATGAACACGGGTCTTGCGCCGCAGTAGGCAATGGGGTTGGCCGACGCGGAGAAGGTCAGGCTCTGACAGAACACCGTGTCGCCGGGCTTCACACCCGCAAGGATCATGGCCAGATGCAGCGCCGCCGTACCGGCGGACAAGGCCACCGGATACCCTTTGCCCATGTAGGCTCCCATGGTCTTTTCAAACTCATTGACGTTCTCGCCCAGCGGCGCGATCCAGTTCTTGCGAAATGCGTCATTGATGTATTCCAGTTCATAGCCCTCGTCCGACATGTGCGGGCTGGCCAGCAAAAGACGCTTATCCATATTCTTCACCTGTTTTTCTCCGCGCTTTTGCGGCACAATGCTCTTTCCGTGTCAGGCAGTCGCGCGGTAATCGATCTCTAATCTCTTACAAATAGTCATATCCCGCCTGCTTCTATGCGAGATATGACTATTTACCCGTTTAATTATACAGCAAACACACCGGCTTCGCAATGGCATTCCGCAAAAATCCGTGCCTTGAAAATAAGTGTTTTTCCGCAGGATGCAATATGGCAAAGCCACCCTTGGCGGGGTGGCCTTGCCATAGCTGCATCAGAAAATCAGCGTCGCTATGCGCGCTCCATGCAAGATCATCCGCCGTACAGCGCGGTGACCAGCTGTGAATAGACCTGCTCCGGATTCTTCCGGAAGCGTCCGGCCAGATCGTCCGCCATCTCCTGCGTGGCTACCATCAATTGCAGACGCATCACATTATCCACATCATCGTTGAGACTCAGCTCTACGGTATAAGTTCCATTCTCCCGCCGCTCTACCCGTGCGCGGACCTGCGCACGGCGCAACAGCTCCTGCCGGTGGGCGGCAACCAGGCGATCTGCCTTCAGCCGGACGGAATAGGGCAGGCTGGTCTTGCATATCTCACTGTTCTTCAAACCCTTGGAGGTAATGGCATACTGCTGCTCTTCATTTATGTGCAGGTGTCCGGTAGTGACAAGCTCATTGAGACACTGGGAAAAGTCAAAATAGTCGATGCCGTCGTCGATCATGGTCAGGGCCTGTATATCGCTCAGCGGCATAGGCTCTGCCACACCTGCCATTACATACAGGATCAGAAACTTGATCTCCAGCTTATCCCGAATAAATCCAACGCTCATGACCTCACTCCCCTTCTTCGTTTATGATATTTTCAGCGCTTATCGGTCAGTGTTCCTTCACCACGACGTTCTCCTCCCCCAGCCACTGGCGGCACTCCGCCAGCAGCGCGGGATGATTCAGACATTTTCCCGCCAGCAGCTTTCCGCTGTCGGCCAGGCGGATCTTCACCGGCGTTTCTCCGTCAAACATGGTCATCACCAGTCGAATATGACGAAACTCCCGGCTGTCCTTCCCCGGAACACGCAGATAGATCACGGCAGGCTTTTTCTCTTTTGGCGGCTCCTGTGTCAGTGGGACAGCCGTGGTATCCAGCGGATAAATCGTGTCACACATGATCTGCGGCGGCTTTTCATCCCGCACCGACAGCCGCCCCCTCACCACCACAGGGGTATTGACGGCCATATAGCTGCCGCACTGATCGATGGTACGGCTGAAACACAGAAGCTCGATAGATGAAACCTCATCCTCCACCACCACATAGGCCATCAGAGAGTTATTCTTCGTCGTTCTGGTGCGGCTGGAGGTAACAATACCCGCAATGGTGACATTCTGCCCGTCGGCATAGCGGGCAGGGCCTCCCTCGGCGGCAAAATCCTCCAGAATGTCGTGGATGGGCACCGCGCCGGCAGCGCGCGCCGCCCCCCGATAGTCGTTCATGGGGTGTCCGCTGAGATACAGTCCCGTTGTCTCCTTTTCCATAAACATCCGCTCTGCAGCGGAATATTCCGGCAGATCCGGCAAATGGATCGAGGCCGCCTGCTCGCTTCCGCCGGAAGCCATACCGAACATGTCCAGCTGCCCCTCCACATTTACCTTACGGCTGTTGGCAATGGCATCCAGCACCTTCTCATAGACCTGCATCAGCTGGGAGCGATAGGCTCCCATGGTATCGAAAGCGCCCGCGCGGATCAGATTTTCCACCGCCCGCTTATTCATATCGCCGCAATCAAACATTCGTTCGCAGAAGTCCTGAAACGAAGCGAACCGGCCGTTCTGATCCCGCTCCTTCACCAGTGCCTGGATGAAGCCCCGTCCGATATTCTTGATGGCCACAAGGCCAAAGCGGATGCCGCCCTCCTCCACGGTAAAGCCGTCATAGGAACGGTTTACATCAGGCGGCAGCAGCGCGATGCCGCATTCGCGGCATTCGGCGATATACTCTGCCACCTTGTCGGAGTTATCCAGCACCGAGGTCAGCAGCGCCGCCATATACTCCCTGGTATAGTGGCACTTGAAATATGCCGTCTGATACGCCACCGCCGCGTAGCTGACGGCGTGCGCCTTATTGAAGGCGTAGTTGGCAAAATCGTAGATCTCGTCGTAAATGGCCTGCGCCGTAGTCTCTGGGATGCCGTTGGCGACGCAGCCCTTGATATTTCGGCTCTCGTCGCCATGAAGGAACGCTTCCCGCTCACGCTCTACGTCCTTGGCCTTCTTCTTGGACATGGCGCGGCGCACCATATCCGCCTGTCCCAGTGAATAGCCCGCCAGCTCCTGAAAGATCTTGATGACCTGCTCCTGATAGACGATACAGCCATAGGTCCCCGATAAGATGGGCTTCAGGGACGGGTGCTTATAAGTCACCAGCTTGGGGTCATGCTTGCAGGCAATGAACCGGGGAATGGATTCCATGGGACCGGGACGGTACAGGGCAATAATGGCGGTGATATCCTCGATGGACTGGGGCTTCAGGCCCAGACACACGCCTGTCATACCGGTAGATTCCATCTGGAACACGCCGGAGGTCCTGCCCTCCGTCAGCATCCGGAACACCTCCGGATCGTCCATGGGGATCTTCTCCAGGTCAAAATCCGGCGTGTGGCGGCGTACCATCTTCACCGCGTCGTCCAGCACTGTCAGGTTCCGCAGGCCAAGAAAGTCCATTTTCAGCAGCCCCAGCTCCTCCAGCGTGATCATGTTGTACTGACAGACGATGGACTCGTCATTCCGGGCCAGCGGAACATATTCGTACACCGGCAGGCGGGTGATCACCACACCGGCAGCGTGAGTGGAGGCGTGGCGGGGCATACCCTCCAGCGCCCTGGCAGTGTCGATGAGCCGTTTTACCCGCTCATCCGCCTCGTAGAGGTCGGACAGCTGCTTACTGAGCTTCAGGGCGTCGCTCAGCGTGATATGCAGCGCGCCGGGGCCGGAAGGCACCAGCTTGGCCACCACGTCCACCTCGGCATAGGTCATGTTCAGCGCGCGGCCCACATCCCGGATGGCGCCCCGCGCCGCCATGGTGCCGAAGGTGACGATCTGGGCAACGTGGTCGTCGCCGTACTTGCGGCGGACATATTCCACCACCTCGCCCCGGCGGGTATCGCCGAAATCCATGTCGATATCCGGCATGGACACCCGTTCCGGGTTCAGAAAGCGCTCGAAATACAGCTGGTACTGCATGGGGTCAATATCGGTGATATGCAGACAGTAGGCCACCATGGAGCCGGCGGCACTACCGCGGCCGGGGCCTACGGGGATGCCCGCCTTACGGGCATAGTTGACAAAGTCGGACACGATAAGAAAATAGTCGGTAAAGCCCATCTTCTCGATCATGGCCAGCTCGTATTCCAGCTGCCTGCGGTACTCCGGCTTTTGAGCCCCGTAGCAGCGGGTAAAGCCCTCGTCGCACAGCTTACGGAGATACGTGGGCGAATCATAGCCGGGCGGCAGCTTAAATTCCGGCAAGTGGTACTTCCCGAAGGTAAATTCCAGCTGGCAGCGGTCGGCAATGCGCTGGGTGTTTTCCACCGCGTCAGGATAGCCGGAGAACAGGTCCTCCATCTCCTCAGTGGAACGGAGGTAGAAGTTCCGCGGCTCATAGCGCATGCGATTCTCATCATCCACGGTCTTGCCGGTCTGGATACACAGCAGCACATCGTGGCTCTCGGCATCCTCCTTGCGGAGGTAGTGTGCGTCGTTGGTGCACACCAGTGGGATACCCGTTTCGTTGTGCATCCGCAGCAGGGCGCGGTTGACCGTGGTCTGGTCTGTAATGCCGTGATCCTGCAATTCCAGATAGAAATTATCCTCGCCCAGAATGGACTGCATCTCCAGCGCGTAGGCCCTGGCCCCCTCGTAATCACCGTTGATGATGCGGCGGGGGATCTCACCGGCCAGGCAGGCACTGAGGCCGATCAGCCCCTCGCTGCGCGCGCGCAGCAGGTCCAGGTCGATGCGGGGCTTGATATAGAAGCCCTCGATATACGCCTGAGAGACCATGTAGGACAGGTTGCGGTAGCCGGTCTCATTCTTGCACAGCAGTACCAGATGCCGGGATTCAGCGTCAAACTCGTGCTGCTTGTCAAAGCGGGTGCGGCGGGCCACATACACCTCGCAGCCGATGACCGGGTGGATGCCTTCCGCCTTGCAGGCCCGGTAGAAGTCAATGGCCCCGTACATAGCGCCATGATCCGTGATGGCGCATGCCGTCTGCCCCATCTCCCTGACCAGCTTCGGCAGGTCACGGATGCGGCAGGCGCCGTCCAGAAGGCTGTATTCTGTATGGACATGGAGGGGGGCAAACGCCATTACCGTGCCTCCAGCTCAGTGAGCATGTCGCTGAGCAGCTCCACGCCGGACACCACCAGCAGGCGGCAGTGGTGCGTCACACCCAGCTCCTGCGCGGCGGGCGTCCCCTCGATGTCCTTTTCCGCCAGCAGGTCGCGGCAGTCCAGCTTGCGGAAGCGCTCCGTAAACCGGCGCTGAAATTCCTGGGTCAATTGCGTGGAGCGCTTTTTCCCCTCAGGGCCGTTCTCCAGCGTGGCGGGATAGGCCGCACCCAGCACCACCGCCGCGGCGCTGACCACACCGCACACGCCGCCGCAGCGCATGCCGCCGCCGAAGCCGCTGGCGACAGCCATGCTCTGCCGCTCCGTCAGGCCGGTGACATCCGTAAAGGCCAGCAGCACGGCCTGTCCGCAGTTGAGGCCCTTCTCGTGAAATTCCATCGCTCTTTGGCATCTTTCCATCTTTGTCATAGCTTTCGCGCCTCCTCCATGATCTTTCGTATCCGGTGATTCAGACAGGACTTGCTGATGGGCGGATCAAACAGCGCCGCCAGCTGGGCCAGCGGCAGCTCCGGGTTCTGCATCCGCAGCCGCGCCGTCTCCTGTATCTTATCCGGCAGCTTTTCCAGCTGTCCGGCCTTTTCCAGCTTTTCAATGGCCTCCTGCTGGGCGGCCACCGCGTCCAGCGTTTTGTTCACGTTGGCCATGTCGCAGTTCATGGCCCGGTTGGCGCCATTGCGGATCTCCTTGTCCACCTTGGCTGTCATGATCTCTGTGGCGGCCACAGGCGCGCCCAGCGTAGTCAGCAGATCCTCGATATGCTCAGACTGCTTGAAGTAAATAACAGCGCTGCCGCCCCGCATCACGCTGCGGGGCAGAAAGCCCATCTCCTGCAAAAGAGCCGATACCTCGCGGCTTGCCTGCACATGGGAGGTGGACAGTTCCAGATGATAGCGCTTCTCCGGGTCGGTAACGCTGCCGCCCGCCAGAAACGCGCCCCGCAGGAAGGACATGCGGCAGCAGTCCTCCTCCAGCATGGCAAAATTCACATGCAGCACCAGCGACTGGCGGGGATCGTAACCCAGCGTATCCACAATACGGCGCAGCTTTTCCTCCTCTGTGATCTGAAAGATCAGCTTGCTGCCTGGCGTCTCATCCGTGGGCAGACGGTCGAATTTCACGCCGAAGGCCCGGTGGAACAATCGCGGGAGCCGCGCGGCGAACTCCGGATTCTCCGTGATGATGCGCACCTCCTGCATGGTGAAGGTATTGCAATACAGCAGTACGCCGTAACACTCGGCGCGGGCGCAGCACAGCCGCTGCACCGCCGTGCGGCACAGCTCAGACTTCGCCTTGAACGAAAATGACTGCACAGGCATATACCTCCTTCATGTAGCGTCTCTTCTCGCGTATGTCTCATAAATCGTCATCAGCTCATGGGCCAGATGACCGGGATTGTGCCGCACCAGTCCATTCTCCAGGCTGGCGACAGGGCGTTCGATCACCTCAACGCCCATCGCGCGGCATTTCTCCATATCCGCGCAGAGCGGCTCTGCCCCCTCCTGCCTATAGCGGCGGACGATCACCTCCGGAATAGGCATGGAGTTGGTCAGGCACAGGCGGAACAGTCCCGGATAGCTGTGGCTGAACAATGCCTGAATATGGTCGGAGACGGTGTAACCCTCTGTCTCTCCGTCCTGAGTCATAATGTTGCAGACGTACAGCTTCAGGGCTTCGCTGTCCCGGATGGCATCGGCAATGCCGTCCACCAGCAGATTGGGGATGATGCTGGTATAGAGACTGCCGGGCGCCAGCACGATCATATCAGCATCCAGTATGGCCTCTACCGCCGCATCCAGCGCCTTAGGATGCTCCGGCAGCAGGCGCACACTGCGGATACGGCAGTCCTGTTCCTTTTTACAGCAAAAAATGCGGGACTCACCCAGCACCGTAACGCCATTCTCAAAGGTGGCCTCCAATTGGATATTTTCATTGGTGACAGGCAGAACGCGGCCTGTAATGGCCAGTACCTTACTCAGACCTGCCACCGCTTTGTCAAAGCTTGGCATGATATCGTTCAGCGCTGCCAGCAGCAGATTTCCAAGACTCTGGCCCGCCAGCGATCCGTCCGCAAACCGGTAGGCCATCAACTGTCCCATCAGCGGCTCGCAGTTGGCCAACGATTGCAGGCAGTTGCGGATATCTCCGGGAGCGGCCATGCCCAGATCCTGCCGCAGCATGCCGGTGCTGCCGCCGTCATCCGCCACCGTGACGATGGCGGTGATGTTGCGGGTATAGAGCTTCAAGCCCCGCAACAGCGTGCTCAATCCGGTGCCGCCGCCGATACCCACCACCTTCGGCCCCTTCTCCGGCGGGATATGATAGAGATAATGAGACATGCAGCCGTCACTTCTTTCTGATGATCGTCATTCAGCGGGAGATATCGCGGTGGCTCTCCGTCACGGTAAAGCCTGCCGCCGCCAGATCCTGCGCCAGCGCGTGCGCCACCGCCACACTGCGGTGATGACCTCCGGTGCAACCCACAGAGACCACCAGCACCGTTTTCCCCTCCTGATCATACAGGGGCAGCAAGAAGCGCAGCATACCCTTCAGCTTCTCCATAAATTCTCTGGACTGCGGGAAGGAAAATACATAATCCCGCACTGCCGCGTCCAGTCCCGTGCCATGCTTCAGCTCCGCCACATAGTAGGGATTGGGCAGAAATCGCACATCGAACACCAGGTCCGACTCCATGGGCAGGCCGTGCTTGAAGCCAAAGCTCATCACATCCACATGAATGCCCTGCCGGTCTTTCTCCTGGCCAAACAGATTCAAAAGCTCGCTGCGAAGCTTCCCCACCGAGAAGGTCGAGGTATCCAGCACATAGTCGGCATGATCCCGTACCGGCTGAAGCATCTGCCGCTCCAGCGCCACCGCCTGCTCTGTGCCCCGGCCCTCCGTCGACAGCGGATGGGTCCGCCGGGTCTCCTTATAGCGGTTGATGATGGAAACGGTATCCGCGTCCAGAAACAGCAGACGGCAGTCCACATCCGTGCGCTTCAGCCGCTCCAGTGTGGCGATCAGCAGATCAAACGGCTCCCCCGCCCGCACATCATACACCAGCGCCACCCGGTCATAGTGTCCCCGTGACGTGGCGCAGAAGTCGGCGAATTTCACCATCATCTCCGCCGGAAGGTTATCCACAATATAGTAGCCGATATCCTCCAGGATGGAGGCGGCGCGGCTTTTTCCGCTGCCGCTCATACCGGTAATGATCAGAATTTCCATACGTTTTCCCCTGATTTATTTGACGATTCGCACTTCCGGCTCCAGCGTCACGCCGGAATACTCCTTGACGCGGCGCTGCACCTCTGCCATCAGTGCAAGAACATCGGCGCAGGTCGCGCTGCCGCTATTGATCACAAAGCCCGCGTGCTTTTCCGACACCTGCGCGCCGCCGATGGTCAGGCCCTTGCAGTCCGCTTCTTCGATCAAACGCCCCGCGAAGTGGCCCTCCGGCCGCTTAAAGGTGCTTCCCGCGCTGGGATATTCCAGCGGCTGGGATGCCTTGCGCCGGGCCATCAGGTCATCCATCCGCTGACGGATGGCAGTGCTGTCATCCGGATGCAGGGTAAATACCGCGTACAGCACCACCGCGTCAGGGCGCCCGGTCAAAAGACTGCGCCGATAACCAAATTCCATATCTGTATTGGAAATATACTTTACACCTTCATCAGGAAATAGTACGCTGACGCCCCTGATGACCTGCGCCATTTCCCCGCCGTAAGCACCGGCGTTCATGCACACCGCGCCACCGACGCTGCCGGGAATACCATGCGCAAATTCCAGTCCCGCCAGCCCCTGCCGGCAGGCAAAGCTGGCCACCTTTGCCAGCGATGCGCCGGCTTCGGCCAGAACACAGCCCTCCGGCGTGGTCTTCACCTCACAAATATCTCTCGTGCTGATGATCAGACGGTCCACCTCTCCGTCCGGGAACAGCACGTTTGTACCGTTTCCCAGCAGAAAGGGTCTCGCGCCGCACTGCGCGGCAAAATTCAGCAGCAGCACCATCTGTTCGGCATTCTGGGGAAAAGCCATCCGCCGGGCAGGGCCGCCGATGCGGAATGAGGTATGCTTACACAGTGGTTCTTCCTCCACCACCGACAGATCCGGCAGGTAGTCCCGCAATTTTTCATCTAACAGCTCATACCAACGCATGAAGCGCCTCCTATCCTCAATTCAGATGACCCGCTTCTTCTTGCCCAATAACGCCGCGCCGATGATCCCGGCGTTATTGCCCAGCTCCGCCTTGACGATACGGGTCATTTTGTCGTAGTTGCAGGGCAGACTGTGGGCCGCCACCTGCCGACGCAAAGGCAGCAGCAGCTGTTCGTCCGATTCGTTGCTGACGCCGCCGCCGATGGCCAGCGTATCCGGCTGGAAAATGTTGATGATATTCACGATCCCGGCAGTCAGATAGCGGATGTACTGGTCGCAGACCCGCTGTCCTATCGGGCAGCCCTTCCGGGCGGCGATAAAGGCTGACTGTCCGGACACATGTCCGTCATTCTCAGCGACGACACGCGCCAGAATGCTGTCCGGGTGCTCTGCCAGCGCGCTGGCGGTCTGGCGCTTCAGCGCACTTGCGGAGGCATACCGCTCCCAGCAGCCGCGGCGGCCGCAGGGACATTCCTCGCCGTCCATCTCGATGGACATGTGGCCCACCTCGCCCGCCATACCGTTGGAGCCATGGAATATCTTCCCGTTGTGTACGATTCCGCCGCCTACGCCGGTGCCCAATGTGACCGTGATAAACCGCTTGCTGTCCCGGCCGCCGCCTACATAGTATTCCGCCAACGCCGCGCAGTTGGCATCGTTTTCTATGTATAGCGGCAGATTGCTGAGCTGGTGGAACAACCGACGCAGCGGAACGTTCCGCAGCGGCAGGTTGCAGGTATAGAGGATCGAGCCGCCGCGGATCTCCACCGCGCCCGGGCAGCCCACGCCAACGGAATATATCTCCTCTGGCCCGCAGCCGAAATCCCGGCACAGATCCATCGCCAGGGCATGGATAGTCCATGCCAGAGCCGCGGGATCGGCGATCCCGGCCACCTTCATCTTGCGGGTAGCCAGCAGCTGTCCTGCCTCGTCCACCAGCCCCGCTTTCAGATTCGTGCCGCCAATGTCAATACCGATATAGTTCATCGTTCGTTTTCATCCTGCCGGCTCATGGCATCCAGCTTACTGTCAAACTGGGTCACAAAATCCCGACCCGCATTGTATCCGTATTTTGTCTGGCGGTTCTTCATGGTGGCGATCTCCACGATACCGGCCAGATTTCGACCGGGCCGCACCGGGATCGTCACAATAGGCAGCGACACATCCAGCAGCGTATACCGCTCTTCCCCCAGCCCAAGACGGTCATAGAACTTGCCGTCCTGCCACTGCTCCAGCTGGATCACCAGATCGATCTCCGTCTCAAACTGCACCGCGCCCATACCAAACAGCTGCTTCACATCGATCACGCCTACACCGCGGATCTCGATATAGTGGCGGATCAGCTCCGGAGCCGTGCCGTGCAGCGTATCAGAAATTCGTCTGATCTCCACCGCGTCATCTGCTACCAGCTGATGGCCGCGCTTCAAAAGCTCGATGGCCGTTTCACTCTTACCGATGCCGCTGTCGCCCAGGATCAGCACGCCCTGGCCGTAAATATTCATCAGCACGCCGTGGCGGGTGATCTGGGGGGCCAAGGCGTTATTGAGATAGTCAATGATATGACTGGTGGCATCCACCGTATCACTGCCGGTACGCAGCAGCGTCCGCCCATGCTTCCGGGCCATCTCCAGCAGCTCGTCAAACACCTCCAGATTGCGGGAGATGATCAGGGCGGGAAAGCTGTAGCTCATCAAACGGTTAAAGACCCGCATCCGTTCCTCAGCCGACATGCGTGAAAGGAAGCGCATCTCGCTCTTCCCCAGGATCAAAAGACGCTTGGTGTCAAAATAATCATAAAACCCCACAAGCTGCAGCGACGGACGAAATACATCTGACACAGTGATCACGCAGGTGTCATAGTCACGGCCCTTGCAGAGGATCTCCATATGGAAGTATTCAGCCAGTTTTTTTACACTGGCGGGGGTACGTCTTACCTTTTCCATGATTGCCGCTCCTCAAATTCTATTGATACAGTTTATATTATACCGTATCCGGCTGCGTTTCGCAACTTTCGCCCTTGAAAATTTTTTCGGTTTTTTGTCAAATAATGCTTGCATTTTGTTTCAACTTCTGGTATGATAGTCACTGCTTGCGAAACGACTGTAAGCATGATGTTACGACAGCAAGGAGGTGCAACGGATGGCTAAGTGCGAGTTCTGCGATAAGGGCGTGACCTTCGGTATCAAGGTTTCCCACTCTCATCGTCGTTCCAATCGTCCCTGGAAGCCCAACGTCAAGCGCGTGAAGGCTTTGATCAATGGTACGCCTCGCCATGTGTATGTTTGTACCCGGTGCCTGCGTTCCGGTAAAGTTACCCGCGCGATCTGAACATAACATGTGCAAAAGCTCTGTGGGAAACCACAGAGCTTTTTTATATTTTTAAATGGCTCTCCGCGGCTGATTGCCGCGGAGAGCCTTCCTTTACCGTTCCGGGTCCCATGCAGCCCGCCGGCGGTCACCATCATCGGATGCGTCTCCGCAGGCAGCTTTGCTGCCCCGGCGCGCAAAGTCCAGATAGCGAGTGCCCTGAAACGTCAGTTCACCAAAGTCACCCTCCGCCAGCATGCCGTACTCCCGACCACTGACGTGCAGCTCCATCCGGTCGCCGCTGGCCACCTGAAAGGTCACATAATAGGTAGTGGAGGTTGTAGTATGCATACCGTGTGCGCCGGTGGCGTCTCCGGCGTTGTGGTGGTGATGGACGTCGGTATTCTGCCGCCGGGACACCACCGTGGCCTCCACCGTCAGGCGGGGCGAGTTGTTGTTTTTATGCCAGGTGCTGATCCCCTTTACCGCCGTGACAATGAACATCACGATCACAATGCCGAAAATCAGGTAAAACATCACATTAAACATGTCGAATCCCATTCCGAATCCAAAGCCCATCGCCCGTCTCCTTTCATCAGCCCAGTGTACGTTCTTTTTCTATTTTACCCCGCTTCCGCCGGGATGTCCATCAACTTCAGGTTGCATAGCGGAACATATCGCGCAACTTATAGTTTACACACGCTTATTCTTTCGTCAAATGCCGCATTGCAGCTTTCAGCATCAGCTTTTTGGTGCCCACCGTATCAAAGGCCACCTCGATCAGCGCGTCGCCGCCCATAGGCCTTACCGAAAGCACCAGGCCCCGGCCAAAAGCGGCGTGCTTCACGCTCTCGCCCGCCTTGATCTCCAGCAGGGGCGCACTCTCCTTTTTCACCGCTGCTGCCGCTACATAGGCAGGCTTTTTCGCCGCGGGACGCTCAGCATAGCCCGCAGTACCGCGGCTTACATAGCCGCCGCCATAGCCGCCGAAAGACATATCATCATGATAATCGTCGCTCCAATGGCGCTCCTGCCGGGGCTCCGGCTTGCCGATCCACTGGCTGTTTTCCTCCGGGATCTCCTCCAGAAAACGAGACGGCATGGCAGGCGTCGTGCGGCCAAACAGCATGCGCTGCTTGGCATGGGTCATGGTCAGATGCTCCCGGGCGCGGGTCATGGCTACATAGCACAGCCGCCGCTCCTCCTCCATCTCCTCCTCGTCGCCCATGGCGCGGTTGCCGGGGAAAAGGCCGTCCTCCATGCCCACCACGAACACCTCCGGAAATTCCAGCCCCTTGGCGCTGTGCATGGTCATCATCACCACACAGTTGTCGCTTTCCTCTGCGCTGTCCAGGTCGGTATACAGGGCCACCTCATCCAGAAAGCCCGACAAGCTGGGATCGTCCGGCTGGTTGTCCAGAAAGGCGTGGATGCTGGAGGTCAGTTCCTGTACGTTCTCCAGCCGTCCCCGACTCTCCATGTCGTTCTTCTCCGTCAGCATAGTCACATAACCGCTGCGATTACAGACAAATTCATAGAACTCCGGCAGGGGCATCTCTCCCACCTTGGCCCGCATTTCCTCCATCAGCTCTGTGAAGCTTTCCAGCTTTACAGCAGATGATTTCAACTCCGGATAGCCGGAGGCATGGCGGAAGATCTCATACAGCGGCACGCCCTGTGCCGTGGCCAGGAGCTGGGCCTTGTCCACGGTGGCCGCGCCGATCTTGCGGGAGGGTACGTTGACGATACGCCGCAGCCTCAGGTCGTCAGTGGGGTTGTTGATAACGCATAGATACGCCAGCATATCCTTGATCTCGGCCCGGTCGAAGAACTTCATGCCGCCGATGATCTTATAGGGCACGCCGCTGCGCTTGAAGGCATATTCCAGCGCGTTTGACTGGGCATTCATCCGGTAGAGCACCGCGTGATCCCGCCAGTTCAACCCCCGGTTGTAGTTCATCATCACCTGACCCACCACGAAGTTGGCCTCGTCGCCCTCGTTGAAATTGGTCTTGATGAGCACCTTGTCTCCCGCGCCGTTGCGGGTCCAGAGAGTTTTCCCCTTGCGGCCCTGATTGTGGCGTATCACTGCGTTGGCCGCATCCAGAATGTTCTGGGTGGAGCGATAGTTCTGCTCCAGCCGGATCACCCGCGCGCCGCGATACTCCTTCTCAAAGCTGAGGATATTCTCGATATTGGCGCCCCGGAAACGGTAGATGCTCTGGTCGTCGTCGCCTACCACGCAGATATTGCAATAGCCGCCCGCCAGCAGACTGGTCAGCAGATACTGCAGGTGGTTTGTATCCTGATATTCATCCACCAACACATAACGAAATTTCCGCTGATAGTACTCCCGCACATCTGGGCAGCCTTGAAGAAGCTGGACGGTCAGCAAAATAATGTCATCAAAATCCAGCGCATTGGCATCCCGCAGCTTTTTTGTGTAAAGTGAATATACTTTAGCAATCCTGGTTTTACGCCAATCATTGTTCTTTTCCCAATAGCTCCGGAAGTCATCCGCCAGCATCATTTCATCCTTTGCCCGGGAAATAACGGAGATGATCTCCCGGACGGGGAACGTCTTTTCATCCAGTTCCAGCTCCTTAAGGCAATCCTTGATCACCCGCTTGCTGTCATCCGTATCATAAATCGTAAAATCACGGGAATAACCGATCCGCTCGATATCCCGGCGCAGAATGCGAACACAAGCGGAATGGAACGTAGAGGCCCAGACATCGCGAGCCTCTTCCCCCAGCATCCTCTCCAAGCGTTCCTTCAGCTCATTGGCAGCTTTATTTGTAAAGGTAATAGCCAGTACACTCCACGGACAGGCTGGCTCTACCGCACACAGATACTGCATCAGCGGCCGCTGCTCCGGCGCCGGATGGGCAGCATACTCTTCCAGGAATGCCACCTCATCTTCAGAAACAGGGATCGGTATCTCATTGCTGTCGCTGCCCCGGCCATAACGCAGCAAATTGGCAATCCGATGGATCAGCACGGTAGTCTTTCCGCTGCCAGCGCCAGCCAGCAGAAGCAGCGGCCCCTCGGTGGTCAGTACCCCTTCCCGCTGCATATCGTTCAGGCCGTCATATTCGGCGGCAATCGCTTTCCGCCGCGCCTGAATAAATCTCTGTTCCAATTCTGCCATATTATGCGCTCCCCTATCCCTTGTGGTGTTTTTCCTCATTGTAATACAAAATAGCGCTTTGGTCAACAGAAAACAACGGTTCTAGAATTTTTGTTCGATTTTTCTTGACAGGAACGTATGTTCGATATATAATATGAATCGAACAAAAATTCCACTGGAGGTTTCTGTTATGACTACTATTGGTTACGTGATTGTGATCCTTGGGGCACTCTCTGTTTCTGTCGATCTGATGCATCTGGTCGATCATCTGGAACGACCCCGCCGCAGCCAGCGCCGCCGCAACGCAGCCTGAATCATGGATCTTCTGGAAAAGCTGACGATCCTGTCGGATGCGGCAAAATACGACGCTGCCTGCACATCCAGCGGCGTCAAGCGAAAATTTCAACCCGGCAGGATCGGCAACACCTCTTCGTCGATCGCCGGCTGCTGCCACAGCTTTTCTGCTGACGGGCGCTGTATTTCTCTGCTCAAGGTACTGATGAGCAACAGCTGTGTCTATGACTGCAAGTATTGTGTCAACCGGCGTTCCAATGATACGCGCCGCGCTTTCTTTACGCCCCGTGAGCTGGCAGAGCTGACCATCGGATTTTACCGGAGAAATTATATTGAAGGGCTGTTCTTATCCTCCGGCGTACTGCGCAACGCTGACTACACCACCGAACAAATGATCCGTTCCCTTTGGATCCTGCGGCATGAGTATGGATTTAATGGATATATCCACGCCAAAGCCATCCCCGGCACATCACCGGAGCTGGTACACCAATTGGGCCTGTTGGCAGACCGTCTGAGCGTGAACATTGAGCTTCCCTCACAGTCCGGGCTGCGAATGCTGGCGCCGGATAAGACCCGCGAAGCCATTCTGCGCCCCATGGGCCTGATTCGCGATACCGTATTTCAGAGCAGACAGGAGCTGGCAAAGTTCAGACACGCTCCCACTTTTGCACCGGCCGGGCAGAGCACTCAGCTGATCGTAGGCGCCACCAAAGACACCGACCGACATATTCTGCATCTGACGGAGGCGCTGTATCAGAAATACCGGCTCAAGCGTGTTTTTTACTCCGCGTATGTACCGGTAGTGGAAAACAGCCTTCTTCCCTCTTTGGACACCAAGCCACCGCTTCTGCGGGAGCATCGGCTTTATCAGGCCGATTGGCTGCTGCGCTTTTACGGTTTTCAGGCCGACGAATTACTGGACGAAGCACATCCCGATTTTAATCCGCTGCTGGATCCGAAATGCAGCTGGGCTGTTTCGCATCTGGAGCAGTTTCCCGTAGAGATCATGCGCGCGGATTATGAAACATTGCTGCGGGTACCGGGGATCGGCCCCACCAGCGCCAAGCGCATTGTCTCGGCCCGGCGTTCTAGTCATCTGCGGTTTGACGACTTGAAAAAGCTGGGCGTGGTCATAAAGCGGGCGCAATACTTTCTTATTTGCGATGGGTACCCTGCACCCGGGCTTCGCTTCTCTCCATCTTCAATCGTTCAGCAGCTGGAAGCAATGGAACAAGGTCTGCTGCCGTCTGCTGAAATGCAGCAGCTATCCCTATTTGACACTGCGGGGTGAATTACGATGCCATGGCGTGAAGTCGTCTTTCAATATGACGCCACTTTTGAAGGTTTCTTGTGTTGTGTCTTTGAAAGTTATGTATATAAAGAATTCCCCATCGTCTTTTCCGGCGATGAGGAATGCTGGTCCTTATATGAAGTCCGGTATATTGTGACGGAGCGCGCACACGCGCAGCGGGTCTACGACAGCATCCTGCGGCGCTCCAAAGCGGCTGCAGACATTGTGCGGCGCGGATTTCTCACATGCCTGCCGGATAAAGAATCGCACCTTTATGCTCTGATTCAGAAATTATATAAGGAAGGTCCCGAATTTCTGCGCAATCGGTCCGATCCTGTATACTTTCCCGTTGCAAAAGCACTCCGCCACATGAGCGGCGAGTTAGAAAAGCTACGAGGTTTTGTGCGCTTTTCCGAATATAGCGGCGTCCTTGGTGCAGAAATTGAACCGAAAAATCGTGTTTTGCCACTGCTGCGGCAGCATTTTTGTGACCGCTACGCCAACGAATCCTTCTTCATCTACGATAGGACAAACAGAGAGTTGCTGGTATATGCTAAAAAGCACTCCAGGCTTCTGGCTTTAGATAGCCTTCACTTGTCTCTGCCCAGTGACGAAGAGGTCCAGTTCCGTCAGCTTTGGAAGCGGTTTTATGAAACAATTTCCATCAAAGAACGGTATAACCCCCGCTGTCAGAACACGTTTCTCCCTAAACGATACCGAGGCACAATGACTGAATTTCTGCCGGATATTTACGAGTCACAGCAGCAAGCTGTCAATCTGCAAGAAGTTTGCGAAGTCTCTCCACTCCCCGGCGCTCCAACCGCGAGATCTGCACCTGTGATACCCCCACGATCCGAGCCGTCTGCTCCTGTGTCAAACCCTTAAAGAAACGCAGCAGGATCGTCATTCGCTCCTTTTCCGGAAGCGTATCAATCGCTTCCCGGAGCGCAATGCGCTCCACAAGGCGTTCTTCCTCCGCGTCTGTTCCCAGTGTGGATTCCAGCGTCAATCCCTCCGCCGTTTCCTGCTGTAACGATTCCGGCGCTATCGTGGCAAGGTCAATGCTGGAAATTTCTTCCACAGTCATCCCGGTCGTCTCTGCCAATTCTGACAAATGTGCCTCGCGTCCAAGCTGATGACGCAGTCTTTCCCGCGTTGACCAAAGGGCTTGTCCTTTTTCCCGAATGGTACGCCCCACCTTGATCGCGCCATCATCCCGCAAGAACCTCCGGATCTCGCCGGATATTTTGGGTACCGCATAAGTAGAGAATTGTGTACCATAGTTCACGTCAAACCCTTTTACTGCTTTGATGAAACCGATGCACCCCAGCTGGTACAGATCGTCCGTCTCCACGCCGCAGCCGTAGTAGCGTTTGACAATGGACCAGATCAATCCGCTGTTTTCCGTCAGCACCTGCCGACACGCTTCGTCATCCCCGCTCTGTGCCCGCTCCAGCAGCGCAAACATCTCACTCATCGTTTGATCCGGGCAGAGATCCGACGGCGCATTGTAACGGTTGTGCCGCGTCCCGGTACCGATTTGACCGTCAGCTTATCCATAAAGCTTTCCATAATGGTAAATCCCATACCGCTGCGTTCCTCGCCGCCTGTTGTGAAGAGCGGCTGCCTTGCCATTTGAATATTCTCAATTCCCTTTCCCCAATCGCGCACCGTGATCTCCAACGTGTTGTTTTCCAGCAGTTTCAGCTTTACAACAATTTTCCCCAGCTGGTCCGGATACCCATGAACGATAGCGTTGGTAACTGCTTCACTGACAGCCGTTTTGATATCTCCCAACTCATCCAGTGTGGGATCCAGTTGGGCGGCAAATCCCGCTGCCGCTACCCGCGCAAAGCTTTCGTTGCTGCTGCGGCTGAGAAACTCCAGTGTCACATAATTTTCAATGCGCTGCATATGTATGCTCCTCTCATTTGTTGGTTTGTTTCATCCTTCCGGTTTTCACTCTGCTTTTCCTTTATTAAGGCTTACTGGATCGTCATCATACGCCCAATGCCTGCCGCCTCCAGCACTTTCTTTGGCTGTGCGGCCACATGATGCAGTTCAACATGCCCTCCCAGCTCCCGCATACGCTGCCAGCCCCGCAGTGCTACGGCAATGCCTGCGCTGTCCATAAAAGTTACGCCTGTAAAGTCCAATACCAGCTCAGCCGGCACAGCCGCTTCGATCTCACGTTCCAGCTTTGTCAGCAATCCCCGCGCGCCATGGTGGTCTAATTCTCCCTTGAGATATAATTCTAAAATTCTACCCTGATATGTGGCTGTTACTTCCATTTTTACGCTCCTTTTGTCCATTCCGTATATTGCATTGACCGGCATGCCGCAACCATGCTTTTCTGTAAAAAATCACCGCAGAGATCACTCTCTGCGGTGATTATACGAAACTATTCCCGCGGTTTTGCACGAAATCCGCCGATGCTGCGGATAAATCCAAGATTTACCGCTTTTCCACAAACCATTCCTCTGTTGGAAATGATCTTACAGCTTCATGGCGGCAGCAGATTCCTCCAGTTTGGCAATCAAAGCACGCGCCTTATCTGCTTTTTCCCGCTCTGCGTTGACAACATTCTCCGGAGCGCGTGAGGTGAAGGCTTCGTTGGCCAGCTTTGCCTCAATACGCTTGAGATTTTCTTCCGCCTTCGCCTTTTCCTTTGCAATACGCTCCAGCTCCGCGTCAATATCCACCAGCTCCGCCAACGGCAGATAAATATTCGCATCATGGGTCACAACTGTAACCATTCCTTTGCGCTCATCGGGTGTCTGATCGGTAACGGTCACCTCGCTGGCGTAAGCCATCCGGGTGATAAAATGTTTGCCGACCGCATAGGTCTCAGGGCGGCTGGTCACCAGGATCAGCTGCGCCTTTCTGGACGGCGGAACATTCATTTCGGAGCGGCGGGCACGAACAGCTGTGATCGCGTCCTTCACATTTTCCATATCAGACTCCGCCTGCGGGAAATGCAGCGTCTCCTGATACACTGGCCACGGGGCACGGATCAGGAAATCTCCCTCGTGCGGCAGCGCCTGCCAGATCTCTTCCGTCAGGAACGGCATAAAGGGATGCAGCAGCTCCAAAATACGCAGCAGCACATAGCACAGCACATTCTCAGCAGCCAGCTTTGCTTCTGTGTCTTCACCATTCAGGCGGGTCTTGGTCAGTTCGATATACCAGTCACAATAGGTGTCCCAGATAAAATCGTAGATCTTGGCAGAAGCCACACCCAGCTCATAGGCATCCATGTTTTCCGTGACCTCGCGGATCAGGGTGTTCAGTTTGCTGAGGACCCACTTATCCTCCAGCTCCAGCTTCTCCGGCAGCTGTACCTTGTCGATGGTCAGATTCATCATGACGAAACGGCTGGCGTTCCAGATCTTATTGGCGAAGTTGCGCATGGCCTCGCACTTCTCTACGAAGAAGCGCATGTCGTTGCCGGGGCTGTTTCCGGTGATCAGGTTGAAGCGCAGCGCGTCGGCGCCGAACTTTTCCGCCATCTCCAGCGGATCGATGCCGTTGCCCAGCGACTTGGACATCTTGCGGCCCTTGTCGTCACGGACGAGGCCGTGGATAAACACCGTTTTGAATGGCTCTTTCTTCATCTGCTCCATGCCGGAAAAGATCATGCGGGCCACCCAGAAGAAAATAATATCATAGCCGGTGACCAGCACAGAGGTGGGATACCAGTAGTTCAGGTCGGGGGCATTCAGGTCGGGCCAGCCCAAGGTGGAGAAGGGCCACAGGGCGGAGCTGAACCAGGTATCCAGCACATCCTCCTCACGGGTCAGATGGGTGCAGCCGCACTTCTCGCATTTGGTCGGATCTTCACGGCTCACATTGATGTGGCCGCACTCATCGCAATACCACGCGGGGATCTGGTGGCCCCACCACAGCTGGCGGGAGATGCACCAGTCATGGACATTCTCCATCCAGTTGATATAGGTCTTGGTGAATCGCTCCGGCACAAACTTGACGGTGCCGTCCTCCACCACGCGGATGGCCTCCTTGGCAAGGGGCGCCATCTTCACGAACCACTGGGCGGAGATCAGCGGCTCCACATCGTTATGGCAGCGATAGCAGGTACCCACGTTATGGCTGTACGGCTCAGTTTTGACCAGATAGCCCTCGGCCTCCAGATCGGCCACGATGGCCTTGCGGCACTCGTAGCGATCCATACCCTGATAGCGGCCGCCGTTTTCATTGATCGTGCCGTCGTCGGCGATGCAGCGGATGACCTCCAGATTGTGGCGCAGGCCCACCTCGAAGTCGTTGGGGTCATGGGCGGGGGTCATCTTCACCGCGCCGGTACCAAAGCCGATCTCGCAATATTCATCGCCCACAATGGGGATCTCCCGGTTCATGATGGGCAGGATGCACTTCTTGCCGATCAGGTGCTTGAACTTCTCGTCCTCCGGGTTCACGGCCACACCGGTATCGCCCATCATGGTCTCGGGACGGGTGGTGGCGATGATGATATCGCCGCTGCCGTCGGCCAGCGGATAGCGGACGTACCACAGGTTGCCGGGCTTTTCGGTGTATTCCACCTCGGCATCAGACAGGGCGGTCAGGCAGTGGGGGCACCAGTTGATGATGCGGCTGCCCTTGTAGATGAGGCCCTTTTCATACAGCTCGCAGAAAGTCTCACGAACAGCGCGGGAGCAGCCCTCGTCCATGGTAAAGCGGGAACGGCTCCAGTCGCAGGACGCGCCCATCTTCTTCTGCTGCTCTACGATACGGCTGCCGTACTTCTCCTTCCAGTCCCAGACGCGCTCCAGGAACTTCTCGCGGCCCTCGTTCTTCCGAAGATCCTCCTCCACCTTGATCTGGGTGGCGATGCCGGCGTGGTCGCTGCCGGGCAGCCACAGCGCCTCGTAGCCCTGCATGCGCTTATAGCGGATCAGGATATCCTGAAGGGTGCAGTCCATGGCGTGGCCCATGTGAAGCTGCCCCGTAACGTTCGGAGGCGGCATGACGATGGAGAAGGGCTTCTTGTCGGGGTTAGGATCGGCGCGGAAGCAGTCGTTGTCCATCCACATCTTGTAGATGCTGGACTCCACCTCCCGCGGATCATACACTTTCGGTAATTCCTTATGCATAGGGATTCTCCTTTCCGGTATTTCGGCAAAAAGGACAATAAAAAATCGCTCCGTTTTGCCATAGCAAAACAGGGCGAACAATTGTCCGTGGTACCACCTGTATTCGGGATATTTCCCGCACTCATGCGATGCTGTCACACCGCGCCCCGCTAACGGAGGGCAGCCGTTGCGGCCTACTTCACGTTCAGCCGAAAGCTCAGGGACGACTTGGGCGGAGCTTCACGGGCGCTTACACCGACCGCGCTCTCTCTTTGCCTCTGCTGACCGCCTACTGCTTCCCATCATCGCTGTTCAATATTGCAAACAGTATACTATATCCCGCGCCGGATGTCAACTGTTTTCTCCGCTCTGAAACACCCTGAAACACCCTCTGAAACGCCCTTGAAATATTGATATGAAAGTGTTATTTACGGTTCTTCTGACCTTTTTGCCGGTATGGGCGCGGTGGTAATGCTGTTCAGGCTGCTGACCTGAGAAAAGCAACGCTGTGATCCTGCCCATGATTTCTTTACTTCCCTTTTGCGCATGACTATGGTACAATTGGAAAAGAGAAAAATCACGGGAGGAGCACTATGGATATTTTTGATATTCTCGGGCCGGTGATGGTCGGTCCCTCCAGCTCGCATACGGCAGGCGCGGCCCGCATCGGCAGCATGGCCCGCACGCTGCTGGGCAGCAAGCCGGTCAAAGCAGCCATTCACCTGTACGGCTCCTTTGCTGACACGGGATTGGGCCACGGCACTGATCGGGCGCTGGTAGCGGGACTGCTGGGTATGAAGCCGGATGACCTGCGCATTCCCAATTCTTTCGAGGAAGCAAAGAAGGTGGGGTTGACCTTTACCATCGATGTCATCGACCTGCGGGACGCCCATCCCAACACCGCGGTCATCGAAGCATGGGGCGAGGGCGACAAGCATCTGGAGATGCAGGCCTCCAGTCTGGGCGGCGGCCGCATTATGGTGGATAAACTGGACGGCATCAAGGTCAGCTTCACCGGCGAGTATAACACGCTGGTGATCCGCAATCTGGACTACTATTCGTCTGAGGCGGCGGTGACCACTATTTTGAGCCAATTCCGCATCAACATCGCCAACATGAGCATGTGGCGGCACAAGCGGGGCGGCGAGTCCCTGATGATCATAGAGATCGACCAGCATATCAAGCCGGAGCAGGTGAATTTCATCGGCCAGCTGCCTGGCATTCTGTCCATCATCTATTACGATAAAGAGGAGGATGACGATGTCTCTGGATTCGATGAAGGAAATCTTTGACCTGATGGCCGAGAAGGAGAAACCCTTCTGGGAAATCGTGCTGGAAGATGACATTGAGACCCGGCAGGTCACTCGCAACCAGTCTCTGGCCAAGATGCTGACTACATGGCAGGCCATGGTGGACGCGGCGGACAGCTATACAGGCCGCAAGCGTTCCGTCAGTGGTCTGGTGGGCGGTGACGGTATGAAAATGCGGCAATACTGTATCCGGGGCGACTCCATGAGCGGCGGCTATGTCAGTGAGGTCATTGCCGAAGCGCTCAGCATGGCGGAATCCAATGCCTGCATGCGCCGTATCGTAGCGGCCCCCACAGCAGGCGCCTGCGGTGTGCTTCCGGCTGTGCTGCTGCCATTGTGCAAGTATGAGGAGTTGAGCCAGCACCAGATCCTGGAGGCGCTGTATGTAGCCAGCGGCATCGGCGCGGTGATCGCCTATCGGGCCTGCATCGCCGGCGCTTCCGGCGGCTGTCAGGCTGAGATCGGCACTGCGTCTGCCATGGCGGCAGGCGCGCTGGTAGCGCTGCGGGGCGGCAGCGGCGCACAGATCGGCCACGCGGTGGCTATGGCCCTGAAAAACCTGCTGGGTCTGGTGTGCGATCCGGTAGCCGGTCTGGTGGAGATCCCCTGCGTGAAACGCAACGTCATCGGCGCTGTAAACGCTGTCAGTGTCGCGGATATGGCGATGGCTGGCGTAGAAAGCCGCATTCCCGTGGACGAGGTCATTGACGCCATGGGCGAGGTAGGCCGCCGTATGCCGGTGGAGTTCCGCGAAACGGCACTGGGCGGTCTGGCTATGACGCCTACAGGCCGCGCTGTCAAAAAGCGAATGCACAATAAGCCGCAGTGATCCCGCTTTCTACAGACTGCGTCATTCTTTCCCAAGGAGTTTCCCTTTTGATGAAAAAATCGAAGCTGAAGGGCTATGCGCCGGTACTGCTCATGGCCTCGCTGGCCATTGCATTGGGCACTTTGACACTATGCGGTGTGATAGACCTGGGGCATCTCCCCACACTGGTGGAGAATAAGCCTGTTCTGGCCGTTCTTGTGGCCCTGGGACTGTTTGCCCTGAAGGGTGTTTCCGTAGCGGTGGTTTATAATGTGCTGGTGGTATCCGTGTCGCTGATCTTTCCGCTTCCGGCGGCGTTAGCCGTCAATGCGCTGGGATTGGCCATCAGCTTGTCGGCCTCCTATTGCATTGGCCGCAGGACAGATCCCTCCGACCTGAACGGCCTGCTGGACCGTCACCCGCGGATCAAGCGGTTTTTTGAGCCTTCACAGGAGATGGGCTTCGCTTCCTGTTTTGTCATTCACTCGCTGGGCCTTAGTATGGAGGTGCTGGGCGTCCTGTTTGGCATGATGCGTACCGGCTACTGGACGTATCTTATCAGCTCATGGCTGGCCATCTATCCGGGCACCATCTGCTTTACCATTCTGGGCAGTCGGCTGGATTTCCATTCGCCGGTTTTCTGGGTGTTCCTGGTCATTAACGTGGTGATGCTGGGCTACGCCCTGCTCTACTGCCGCAAAAAGCTGGCCATCTCACCTATGACACCGCCCATCGACACAACAGAAGCTGAGCCGGACGATCAGCCGTAATACCGAAAAACAACCACCTGCTAAGAGGTGATCATCATGGAACTGCGTGTCTTGCGCTACTTTCTGGCTGTGGCACGGGAGGAAAATATCACAAAGGCAGCAGAACAGCTTCATGTGACCCAGCCGACCCTGTCACGACAGATCGCTGATCTGGAGCGGGAGCTGGATGTCAAGCTGTTCACCCGCAGCAGCCACAGCATTCTTCTCACAGAGGAAGGAATGATATTGAAGCGCCGCGCCCAGGAAATACTCTCGCTTGCAGATAAAACAAAACGGGATTTTCTTTCCAAGGACAAGCTTTTGGAAGGAACGATCTCCATCGGCAGCGGAGAGTTCCTGTCCACCGGCATCCTGACCGACTGCATCGCAGCCTTCCGAAAGCTTCATCCTCTGGTACGCTATGAGGTCTACAGCGGCAACACCGGAAACATCAAAGATAATATTGAACGGGGTCTCCTGGACATTGGCCTGATCCTTGATCCTGTGGATCTTCGGAAATATGAATTTATTCCCATGCCGGTCCGGGAACAATGGGGCGCCTTTGTGCGGATCGGAACGCCCCTTGCGGAGAAGGGATCCATTTCCCCGGCGGATCTGGTAGGGATCCCACTGATCTCCAGCACAGGCGAGGCCGCCCAGAGCAATGTGGGCAAATGGCTGGGGGTCTATCAGAAGCAGGTGGAAGTCATCGCAGGCGGAAATCTGCTGTATAACCAGGCACTGTTGGCGCAAAGCAACGTCGGCGCGACCATGGGTGTGCGGCTGAATTGCAGCTATGACGGATTGCGTTTTGTCCCCTTTTCACCGGTTCTGGAAGCGGGCACATCGCTTGTCTGGAAAAAAGAGCAGGTATTTTCCGCGGCTGTGTCTTCCTTTATGGAGTTTGCCAAGAAATACATATCAAGCATATCTTGTGATAATTCATAAGCATTAGACATATCAGAAAAGTAGTTGTATCATGGAGATGTTCCGGAACGGAGCATCTCCACTTTTTGAAAGGACACGCGGATGGTATGACGATCGAAGAAGCCAGCAAAACCTACGGTATTCCGATGCGCGTCCTGAAAGAATACGAGCGCTGGGAACTGTGCGGCGAAGCGAAGCGGTCCATAAGCGCGTGGCGTGACGATAAAACGGATATTGAGCGGCTGGGTCTGATCCTGACGCTTTACGATGCCGGCTTTTCTGGTGAGGAGGTCGAACGCTATATGCGGCTGCTGGTGTTCGATGCGGATTCAGCGTCGGAGCGCATATCCATGCTCCAGAAAAAACGGGATGGCATACTGGACGAGATCCATCTCAAGCAGAAGCAGCTGGATCGATTGGACTATCTTCGATTTGAGATTGAAAAAGGCCGCAAGAGCAGATAAATCACAAGACAATCGGCAATGCGGGATTCCTGCGCAAAACGCTTTCCCTTCTGCGTCTCCGGCAGCGGCGAACGAGCATTCACCTTATCATTTAAAAAGGAGTTTATCATTATGAAGATCCAGGACAGAGAAGCATTTGAACAACAGGATGCCTTTGGCATCGGTGCGCCCAACGATGCCTATGCGCAGTATTTTACCGGTCATTCCTTTCTCAAGCCGCTGACCGTGCCGGGAGAAAGCCCGGTGTTTCTGGCCAACGTCACCTTTGAGCCGGGCTGCCGGAATAACTGGCACATCCACCACGCGAAGTCCGGCGGCGGACAGCTGCTGATCTGCACCGCCGGTGAGGGCTGGTATCAGGAGGAGGGCAAGCCCGCCGTCAGCCTGACCCCCGGCACGGTCATTACCATCCCGGCGGAGGTCAAGCACTGGCACGGCGCCAAGACGGATTCCTGGTTCAGCCACATCGCCGTGGAGGTTCCCGGCGAGGAGACCCGCAACGAATGGTGCCAGCCGGTGACGGATGAGGAGTACGGCAAGCTGTAAGGAGGAATACACAAATATGAGTAAGCCCTATATCGTATGCTATATGATGACCTCCGTGGATGGCCGGATCGACTGCGCCATGACGGAGAAGCTGCCGGGTGTGGAGGAGTATTACCCCCTGCTGGAGGAGCTGGGACTGCAATCCGGCGTCAGCGGGAAAACCACCGCGCAGCTGGAGCTGGCAGAGCCGGGTCTCTTTCAGAGCGGGATTTTCACGCCGGTCGGGAAAGACATCACCGCCAAAAAGGTCAGCAGCAAGGTCGGGTATTCCGTGGTGGCGGATACGAAAGGCACACTGCTGTGGAAGAACGACAGCGAATATGACCAGCCCCATATCATCCTGACCTCCCGGCAGGTCAGCCGGGAATACCTCGGCTATCTGGATGAACGGAATATCTCCTACATTGTGGCGGGGGAGGATCGCATTGACCTTGCCGCTGCCTGCCGGGAGCTGAAGGAAACCTTCGGTATTGAGCGGCTGGGGGTGGTGGGCGGCCCCACCATCAACACTGCCTTTCTGGATGCCGGGCTGCTGGACGAGGTGATCGTCCTGATCGGTGCGGGCATCGATGGCCGCGCATCCTATCCCACGGTGTTTCAGCGGGCGGACGCCGCAAAAAAGGAGCTGACACCCCTGACACTGGTGGAGGCAAAGACCTACGGTTCCGGCGCGGTGCTGATCCGTTATAAAACAAAATCATAACAGGAGGAATTGACCATGAGCAAGACATTGGTAGCTTATTTTTCCGCCAGCGGCGAAACGGCCAAGCTGGCAAAGACCGTGGCGGAGGTGACCGGCGGCGACCTGTTTGAGATCAAGCCGGAGGTGGCGTACACCGCCGCCGACCTGGACTGGATGGACAAGCACAGCCGCAGCACCGTAGAAATGAACGACGAAAAGAGCCGCCCGGCCATTGCCGGTGAGGTGGCGGATATGGCGCAGTACGACACCGTGTTTGTGGGCTTCCCCATCTGGTGGTACCAGGCGCCCCGCATCATCGAGACCTTCCTGGAAAGCTACGATTTTTCCGGCAAGACGGTCATTCCCTTTGCCACCTCCGGCGGCAGCGGCATGGGCAAGACGGCGGAGATCCTGAAAGTCTCCTGCCCCGGCGCGAAGGTCGATACCGGCAAGCGCCTGAGCAGTCGGGAGAGCGCCGTTTCCGTGCAGAAGTGGGTAGAGAAACTGCCTGTTTGAGCAATGAATACGAAAAGGGATGGCACGCGAAAGCGTACTATCCCTTTTTGCATATACGGAACTGTACTTTTTCTTCATTCCCCCTTGCGGAAACGTACCTGTCATCTTAGAATAGGAAATAGAAAAGAAGCTGCATAGGGCAAAAGCCGACATGGAGAAAGGACGGTGCGCCGTGGAGAATATGGAGAAAACCCGCAATCCCCTGGAGACAGAGTCTCTTTCCCGATTGATGCTCCGCTACTCTGTCCCCACAACGCTGACCCTCATGGTCAACTATCTGTACAGCATCGTAGACCAGATCTTTGTGGGGCAGGGCGTGGGGATCACCGGTATGGCGGCGGTCAACGTGGCCTTCCCGGTGTCCATTCTGGTCAACGCGGTCTCGCTGCTGCTGGGGGACGGCTGCGCCGCCAATGTCAGTCTGTGTCTGGGCCGCAGGGAGCGGGAAACGGCGGATCGTATCTTCGGCCACGCCGTCACATGGATCATCGCCAGCGGTATGCTGCTGGCACTGATCTGCGGCGTTTTCGCGCCGCAGATCGTATGGCTTTTCGGATCTACCGATACCGCCCGACAGGAGGCGGCGGCCTATCTGCGGGTCATCGCCTGCGGGATCCCGTTCCAGCTCGTCTGTCCTGCCTTTACCGCCATCATACGGGCCGACGGCGCGCCGCAGTACACGATGAAATGTATGATGGCCGGCGCTGTCATCAACCTGATCCTTGATCCGGTGTTTATTTTCGGACTGCGTATGGGCGTTGTGGGCGCGGGCATCGCCACCGTCATCGGTGAGGTGGCCGCTGGCGTGCTGTGCCTTCTCTATCTGCGCCGCCTTCAGACCCTCCGCCTTACACGGGCGGCGCTGCGCCCCACATGGCCGCTGACCTGCCGTATTCTGAAGCTGGGCTTTCCCAGTCTGCTGACCCAGAGTCTGACCGCGCTGGTACAGATCGTTTTCAACAACCTGATGCGCGTCTGCGGCGCGGCCAGTGTTTACGGCAGCGACATCGCCCTGTCTGTGTACGGCATGATGATGAAGGTCTATCAGATCGCCCATTCCATGTTCGTAGGGGTATCCTCCGCCGTGCAGCCTATCAACGGCTACAATTTCGGCGCGAAGAACTATGACCGTGTCCGACAGACCTACCGGTTGGCCACAGGGGTCGCGCTGGGCATCTCCGCGCTGTGGTGGCTGGTCTATCTGCTGCTGCCGCGGCAGCTGGCCGCGCTCTTTGTCTCCGATGCGTCTCTCTATCTGGACTGCGCGCAGCATTGCTTCCGGCTCCACATGGCCGCGTTCTGCCTGTACGGAGTACACATGACCACAGCCTCCTTCTTTCAGGGGATCGGAAAGCCCTCCCGCTCTCTGCTGATCCCGCTGGCGCGGCAGGGCGCGCTGCTGATCCCGTTGGCGCTGCTGCTGTCCCGCTGCTGGGGGTTGGACGGTGCGCTGCTGGCTGTACCCATTGCGGACACTCTGACGTGTATGCTGTGCATTTGTCTGGCACGGTCTGAATTTGGGGGATGGAAAAAGTCTGGCTGGCTATGACGCGCAACTGATTTTCTCGCCAAACTGTGGAATGGCACGTGAAAGCGTGCCATTCCTTTTGTTGTATAGTCGACAATCTGTTCAAGCAGATAAAACTCCAGCTGATTTACCTATCACCGTCCGGGTCCAGCCCCAGCGTAAAGAAAGCACGGCGAATGTGGATAGACATCGCCTGCTGGGTGGCAACGGCGTCGCGCTTTTTCATAAACTCCATAATCAGCGAGTGATCCCGAATGGTATCCTCCGCCAAGATCTGATCGCCCGGATTAAGCGTTATGGATTCTGCGATAGCCCGGTTGAGAACAGGAATGAGCCGCAGCAGAAAATCGTTGTGTGCCGCCATCACAATGGCTTGATGAAAAGCCTGATCGATCTCTGTGCGATCATCTCCGGCGCGAATGGTGGCTGTAACCTCCGCGCCTATCTGGAGAATATAGGCAAGTTCCTTATCCGTGGCCCGCTGGCAGGCCAATGCCGCCGTTGGCGGCTCAAACATCAGCCGCGTTTCATACAGATCACGCAGGCGAACGCGCTTACTGTCAAAATCTCCCATACTAAAATCAGACAACACCTTGATATCCGGGGCAATAAAGGTTCCTTTTCCTCTATGGACCTCTAGTATTCCTTGAGAGACCAGTGTGCTGATCGCCTCGCGCAGGGTGGCACGGCTGACACCCAATTGCTGTGACAGCGTATTCTCATTGGGAAGTTGGCTGCCGGGCGCAAATGCCTTTTCGTTAATAACCATGTGGTAAATCGTATCGGCAACTTGCTGAGAGAGACTTTTTTTGATCATGGAGCTTCCTCACTTTACCTCACTGAATTGTATATTTATCATACAACATCACTCGTAAAAAATCAAGTGTTCTGTAATTTTTTATACAAATCGCTTTGATTTAAATTGTTTATATAGACAAAAAATAGTAAAAAAGTCGACAAGCGTCCAAAAGTGTATTGACATCGGATGTCACATTTGGTAATCTGATGTCATACATCGCACGGCGAGAGCAGACAGCATGCCAAAAATTGCCAGGATTCATCCACCGAACGAGAATGAAGAGAAAATGAAAGGAGAACGAAACATTGATCAGTGATAAGGTAACGAAAGGCGCAGAGCGCGCCCCACACAGATCCCTGTTCTACGCAGCCGGTTTCACCGAGGAGGAAATTCGCCGCCCATTGATCGGCGTTGTTTCTGCTCATAGTGAGATCATCCCCGGTCACATGCATCTGGATAAGGTGGCCGAGGCCGTCAAAGCCGGCGTATATGCCGCCGGAGGCACCCCCATCGTGGTGCCTGCCATTGGTGTGTGCGATGGTATCGTCATGGGCCATGAAGGCATGAAGTACTCCCTCCCTTCCCGTGAATTGATCGCCGACTCCGTAGAGACTCTGGCAGCCGGCCATTGCTTCGATGGTCTGGTATTGGTTCCGAATTGTGACAAAATCGTACCTGGCATGGTAATGGCAGCGCTGCGCCTGAATATCCCCAGTGTGGTTATTTCCGGCGGTCCCATGATGGCCGGTCACATTCACGGCAAGATGACAAGCCTTTCGCAGATGTTTGAAGCGGTAGGCGCTTACAAGGCCGGTATCATCGATGAGAAAGAGCTGTGTTATCGCGAAAATTCCTGCTGTCCTTCCTGCGGCTCCTGCTCCGGTATGTTCACCGCCAATTCCATGAACTGCCTGTGCGAGGCAGTGGGGCTGGCCCTGCCGGGAAACGGCGCTACACCCGCCCCCTTCTCCAGCCGCATCCAGCTGGCAAAGCAAGCCGGTCAGCAGGTGATGGAACTGGTGCGCCGCAATATCTGCCCCCGCGACATTATCACCGAGAAGGCGCTGGAAAATGCCATTTGCGTGGACATGGCCCTGGGCTGCTCTACCAACAGTGCTCTGCACCTGCCGGCTATTGCCCATGAGGCTGGTCTGAAGCTGGAGCTGCGCAAGTTTAACGAGATCAGCGAACGGGTACCGAATCTTTGCCATCTGGCTCCGGCGGGCGAAACCTTTATGGAAGAGCTTTACTATGCCGGAGGTGTGCCCGCTGTCATGAAGGAGCTGGCAGACGCAGGTCTCCTGCACACCGACCTGATCACCGCTACCGGCAAAACGGTGGGTGAGAACATTTCCTCTGCGGTCAACAATAATCCAGAGGTTATCCGTCCCATTGACAACCCCTACAGCAAAACTGGCGGTTTGGCCTTCCTCTTCGGCAACATCGCAAAGAATGGCTGCGTGGTCAAGCGCAGTGCCGTGGCGCCAGAGATGCAGGTACATTCCTGTATAGCACGTGTATTCAACAGCGAAGAAGATGCTGTCACCGCTATTTACGGTGGCCAGATCAAACCCGGCGACATTGTGGTAATCATCTTTGAAGGCCCCAAGGGCGGTCCCGGTATGCGCGAAATGCTGGTTCCCACCTCCGCGTTGGCCGGCATGGGCCTTGATCGGGAAGTCGCTTTGATCACAGACGGCCGTTTCTCCGGTGCCTCCCGCGGTGCGTCTATTGGTCATGTATCCCCGGAAGCAGCCGCCGGCGGCGAGATCGGCCTGCTGCGCGATGGCGATGTCATAGATATCGACATGACCCACTATACCATCCATGCCCATGTCAGCGAGGATGAATTTGCCCGCCGCCGCGCTGAGCAGGTAATGCCCGAGCCGCGAGTCAAGAGCGGCTGGCTGGCTCGGTATCAACGGCTGGTGACCAGCGCCGATGAAGGTGCGATTCTGCGCTGACCTTACGAAGTTTCAACCGTGAAATATAACATGATTCTTTTGAAGGAGATAAAAACGATGAAGAAATTATTTGCTTTATTGCTTGCAGTGATCATGATGCTGTCTCTTGCAGCCTGCGGCGGAGATACCAACGCAACGCCGGATGGCGGCACAACCGATGGAGGCACCCGTGTTCTGAAGCTGGGCACCACCGTAAACGAAGAAGACAGCTTCCATGTTGCCGCCACCAAATTTGCTGAGTTGGTGGAGGATCGCACAAACGGGGCCTACAAAATCGAAATCCACCCCAACGCCTCTCTGGGCGATGAGCCATCCATGCTGGAATCCATGCAGATCGGTACGCTGGAAGCCGGCATCATCACCAGCGGTCCCTTTGTGAACTTTGCCGCTGAGATGGGCGTACTGGATATGCCCTTCCTGTTTTCCTCCAATGAAGAAGCCTACAAAATTCTGGATGGTGACATTGGCCAGGAGCTGCTTGGCAAGCTGGAGAATGCCAATTTGAAAGGACTCGCCTATGCCGAGCGCGGCTTCCGTAATCTGACCAACAGCGTCCGTCCCGTCAAGACCGCCGCCGACATTGCCGGTCTGAAGATCCGCGTAATGGAGAACGAGGTCTATACCGCTACTTTCAAGGCACTGGGCGTCAACGCGGTTCCGATGGCCTGGTCCGAAGCTCTGACCGCTCTGCAGCAGAATACCATCGAAGGACAGGAGAATCCCATCAACGTGCTGCATTCCTATAAGCTGTGGGAAACTCAGCCCTACTGCACCCTGACCCGTCACGCTTACGCTTCCGCTATCATCACCATGAGTCTTGACGTATTCAACAGTCTGCCTGCTGATGTCCAGCAGATCTTCCTGGACGCCGCGCAGGAGGCCGCCGAGTATGAGCGCCAGTGGGTGGCCGACAATGAAGCAAGCCAGCTTCAGGATTTGAAGGACGGCGGCATGGAGATCATCGAGGATCCCGATGTTGCCAGCTTCCAGGCCGCTGTACAGTCTGTCTATGACAGCTATCCTCAGTATGCTGATTATCTGGCGCGTATTCGCAGTGAGCTGAACTGATTGCTGACGGATATTCCGTGCAATTTCAGTGTAAAACGCCGGAGAGCAGAGGTATTTTTCCTCTGCCCTTCGGCATCTGAAAAGGGTGTATCAATTCGTTTTGTTAAGGAAAGGAGACCGTTATGGTAATTGTTCAAGCGGTCCACAAATTAGGCAAATGGCTGGACAAGTTGGGCGAGTATATGTGCCTGGTAATGCTGTTTGCCATGGTGGTTATCACCGGTGTACAGATCGTCTGCCGTGTGTTTTTTGAAGCACTGTCGTGGTCGGAAGAACTGGCACGGTATCTGCTGGTCTGGTCCTCTATTGTAGGCGCCTCCTGCGTATATCGCAGAGCCGGACACATCAACGTGTCCATTATACAGGATCTTCTTCCCGCCGCCGGGAAGAAAACCATGAAGATTATTGTACATCTGCTTTGCTGCGCGTTCTTTGCACTGATGATCTATTATGGATTCATTTATATGGGCAAGATGGCCAATCAGCTGTCTCCGGCGATGCGCCTGCCTATGTCCATCATGTACGCAGCTATTCCGGTAGGCGGCATTCTGCTGTTCTATCAAGCTGCTGATGCCATATTAGCACTACTGTTCGACAAGGACGAAAACGAGACCAAGGAGGTGGAAGCAGCATGACAGGTTTACTTTTTGGGGTATTTATCCTTCTTCTGCTTTTAGGTGTGCCTATCGCATTCGCTGTGGCGCTGGCCGGTATCGCCGTACTGATATCCGGCGATGTCAGTCTGATGATGATCGCACAGAAAATGTTCGCCTCCACCAATTCTTTCCCGCTGATCGCCGTTCCGTTCTTTATTCTGGCCGGTGATCTGCTGAGCCAGGGTGCCATCTCTCGCCTGCTGGTAGAGTTCTTCGAGGCGATTCTGGGACGTATCCGCGGCAGTCTCTCTGCCGTGTCCGTGGTGGCCGGTATGTTCTTCGCCGCCATCTCCGGTTCCGGAGCAGCCACCACTGCCGCTGTGGGCGGCACACTGGTGCAGCCGCTGAAGGATCGCGGGTATGAGCCAGCGTCCTCCGCGGCGCTGATCGCTGCCGCCGACTGTATCGGCGTTGTTATCCCGCCCTCGGTCCCCATGGTGCTTTACGCGGTGATCGCCGACCAGTCAGTGGTGCAGCTATTCCGCAACGGCTTCCTGCCCGGCGTACTGATGGGCGGAATCCTGATCGCTATTTCCATGTTCCAGGCGTATAAGCGCCACTATCCAAAGGGCGAGCCGTTCTCCATCAAGCGGGTAGCCAAGTGCTTCGTCAAATCCATTTGGGGCATTTTGATGCCTGTTATCATCCTCGTGGGTATCTTCTCCGGTTATTTCACACCCTCCGAGGCGGCAGCCGTGGCGGTGATCTACGGTGCGCTGGTATCCATGTTTGTTTACCGTGATCTGAGCTTAAAAAAGCTGTGCCAGATCATTGTCGGCAGTGCCCGTACCTCTTCTATCATTATGATCATCATTGCCTGCTCCGGTATCTTCGGCTATGTGCTGGCATACTGGCAGATCCCGCAGTCCGTGGCGGCCGGCGTCCTGTCCGTCTCCAGCAACAAGTATGTCATCCTTCTGCTCATCGCCATCATTATCCTCATCGCCGGCGTGTTTATGGAGACATCTTCCGCCGTCATCCTGCTTACGCCGGTGTTCCTGCCTCTGGTCACCGCGCTGGGCGTGAATCTGGTACACTTTGGCATTGTGTTCGTGGTCGGAATTTCCATTGGCATGATCCCCCCGCCTGTGGCGATCAACCTGTTCGTTGCTTCAAGTGTCACAGGGCTGCCGCTGGAAACCATCTCGAAAAAGGTCATCCCTTATCTGCTGGGATTGATCGCCGTGTTCCTGGCCTATCTCTATATCCCACTATTCATCCCGGGATTGATCAATTAACATCTGTACTTTCTGTTGTTATTCTCCCTCCTCAATGTGAAACGGCTGCCGTTCGGCAGCCGTTTCACGCTAATCTGTCAAAGAAGGATCCGTTGCAGAATTGAAATTACCACTTAATTGCAAATCAGCATAAAACCCCCAGCCGTTCTGTGAAAAAACGGCTGGGGGTTTTATGTACTTTTCTGATGAAACCGATAGAGTGCGTCTATGTGTTCAAATCCTTCACCGCGCATTTGGGCAACTTTACAGCGACGTACCGTCCAGAATGAATTGCCGGAACTGACGTACCGCCGGAGACTGAAAAGCCCGGTCGTCGCTGACCATATAGAAGTTCCGCTCCCACACAGGCCGGACGATCTGGATGATCTTCACGTCCAGCCGCAGCAGCATTTCCATGTAAGGCACCACCGCGATGCCGAAGCCATGTGCCACCAGCCCGGCGATCACCTGATCCTCCTCTGTCTCATAGGCGATATGGGGCTGGCCGCCGATCTGGTCGAAAAGCCCGTCGATCACGTCCCGCAGACCGCTGCCCTTACTGAAATACACCTGCGGATAAGGCAGCGTGTCCGCCAGATCCACGGTATGGAAGCGGGCCAGCGGGTGGTTTCGGGGTACGATCAGCACCAGATCCTGCTGCTCCACGGGAATGGAGGTCAGCCCCATTTCCGGCGCGGGCTTGGAGGAAAATACCAGATCATACTGATGGGCCAGCAGTCCCTCCAGCAGCTGGCTGGTAACGCCGGTGTGGAAGGTAAAGCGGATATTCTTCTCCGGATTGGCCGCCAGAAAACGGGAGGCAAGACCCGGCACGAAATCCACGCCCAAGGTCCGCAGCAGTCCCAGGCGGATCACGCCCTCGCCGCTGCCCACCCGACGCATGGCATCCACCCCATCGTCCAGGGTAGCCAGCGTCTGCTGGGCGCAGGTCAGGAACTGCTCCCCGAAATGGGTCAGCGCCACGTTCCGTCCCCGTTTTTCAAACAGGGGCACCCCCAGCTCGCCCTCCATCTGGGCGATGGCGTGGCTGAGGCTGGGCTGGGTGATGCACAGCTGCTCTGCCGCCCGTGTATAGTGCTGGGTGTGTGCCAGCTCCACAAAGTATCGCAAATGCAACAAATTCATATCCTGTCCCCCCTCTCCCCTGCACTAAGTATACAACAAACAATAAAGAAAATCTATGGGTTTTGTGGAAAAAATTGATTTGTTAATTCTTTGTCATTGCGCTACAGTGGAGTCAGACAACACGAGCCGCCACAAAAACGGCGGCAAGAAGGAGGCAGCAAGCATGCATCTCTCAGGAACCACCACCATGCTGGGGCTGATCGGTACTCCGGTAGAGCACTCCAAATCCCCGGCCATGTACAACCACTGCTTCGCCAAATACGGCCTTGATTGGGCGTATCTGGCCTTCAACATCCCACAGGAGCAGGCGGGCGCGGCGGTGCAGGCCATCCGAACGCTGCATATGCGGGGCGCAAACGTGACCATGCCCTGCAAGAACGCGGTGATCCCATATCTCGACAAGCTGTCGCCGGAGGCGCAGGCCATCGGCGCGGTGAACGTCATCGTCAACGACGGCGGCGTACTGACCGGCTATAACACCGACGGCATGGGCTACACCCAGAATCTCCGCCGTCACGGCGTAGAGGTAAAGGGACAGCGCATTGTGCTGCTGGGCGGCGGCGGAGCCGCCTCGGCCATCGCCGGTCAGGCGGCACTGGAGGGCGCGGCGGAGATCGCGGTGTTCAATCGGCGGGACGAGTTCTGGCCCCGTGTGGAGCAAACACTGCAAAACATCGCCAAAGCCGCGCCGGAATGCGTGCTCTCCCTCCACGATCTGGATGACGGGCGGGATCTTTACCGGGCTATCCGCCGCTGTGATATTCTGTCCAATGCCACACGGGTAGGCATGGCCCCAGATGTGGAGCGCAGCGTCATCACCGACCAGAGCTGGTTCCGTCCCGAGCTGGTGGTGACGGATGTGGTATATGCCCCGCCGGAGACGAAGCTCCTGCGGGACGCGGGAGCCGTCGGGTGCAAAACCTGCGACGGACTGGGCATGCTGCTGTGTCAGGGCGCCGAGGCCTTCCGCCTGTACAGCGGGCTGGAGATGCCCATTGAGGAGATTCGGGCGCTTCTGTACGCCTGACAATATTTAAGAGAAGAGAAAGGAACATCATCATGAACCAGACTGTGGAATCCCGCAAATACTATCCCACGGCGCTGGCCCTGTACATCACCTATTTCGTTCTGGGCATTGCCGCCACCATTATGGGACAGTACAAGCAGAACTTCGCCGCCCTGTGGGGCGCATCGACGCTGGCCGACGGCAGCTATGACGTTTCCGGTGTGGTGGCGGTCATCGCCGCCATCGGACTGGGCAGACTGATCGCCTTCCCGGTGGCCGGCCCCCTCAGCGACCGGCTGGGCCGGCGGCTCTCCGCCCTGATCGGCTGCGGGCTGTACGCCATCTTCCTGCTGGGCATCGTCTTTGCCCCCAACCTGTATGTGGGCTACGTACTGGCAGTGGTCAGCGGTATGGCCAACTCCTTCTTAGATACCAGCATCACCCCCTCCTGCATGGAGATTTTCAAGGAGAAGGGCACCATCGCCAATATCTTCACCAAGCTGTCCATCTCCATCGCCCAATTTCTGCTGCCCTTTGCCATTCGTTTTGTCGCGACCCACGATCTGCCTTTCCGCACGATCTTTATCGCAACCGCCGCTATCATCATCGCCGACGGCATCCTGCTGGTGTTCCTGCCCTTCCCGCACTTTGAAAAGGTCGTGAAAATCAAGGGTCAGAAGCGTGAGAAGATGCACTTCACCCCCGCGGCCATCGTGCTGGTGTGTCTGGGCTTTACCACCTCCACCACCTTCATGCTGTGGATGAACTGCAATCAGGAGCTGGGTACCCTGTACGGTCTGGCCGACCCCAGCAAGATCCAGTCCTTCTACTCCGTGGGCATCGTGGTGGCGCTGTTCGTCAGTGCGGCGCTGCTGAAGCGGAACGTGGAGCCTGCCAAAATTCTGGTGGTCTACCCCTGCGTGGCGCTGGCGACGCTGGCTGCCATCTACTTCATCCAGAAGCCGTTCATGTGTCTGGCAGGCGGCTTCCTGCTGGGCTTCTTCGCGGCAGGCGGCGTATTGCAGCTGGTGACGGCGGTGGCCAATGAGATGTTCCCCAAAAATCGGGGCGTTATCACCTCCATTGTCATGATCTCCTCCAGCGTGGCCAACTATATCGTCATCAGCGTAGCCGGTGTGCTGACCCGTGTGGGCGGCGCCAACGGCCCTCGTCTGGTGGTGCTGTTCAACATGGCGGTAACGCTGGTGGGCATCCTGCTGGCGGTGTATCTGAACATCTGCCAGAAGCGGGAGCGGGCCGCGCAGGTGCAGTAACATGAAAACGCTGTTCTTCATCGGCTTCATGGGCGCGGGCAAGACTTCCGTCTCCGCCGCGCTGGGGCGGATGCTGTGCCTGCCGGTCATCGAAATGGACGATCAGATCGCCCGGCGGGAGGGTATGACCATCCCGGAGATCTTCGCACAAAAGGGCGAGGGCTACTTCCGTCGGTGCGAAACGGCACTGCTGGAGGGGCTGGCTGTGGAAAGCGCCTGTCTGGTATCCTGCGGCGGCGGGGTGGCCATGCGGCAGGAAAATGCAGCCGCCATGCGCCGCTGCGGCACGGTGGTGCTGCTGACCGCCCGGCCGGAAGTCATACTGGAACGGGTCAGGGACAGTGACGAGCGCCCGCTGCTGCAAGGCAGGAAAAATGTGGCGGATATCGCCGCCCTGATGGCCCAGCGCCGCGACGCCTACGAGGCCGCCGCCGATGTGACCGTCGATACCTCGGATCTGACTATTGAAGAAGTCTGCCGCGCGGTACTGCGGCAGGTCAATGGAACATAACACACAAATCAAACGTAATTTGAGGAGGAAGCTACCATGTCTCACAAGTATCCCATTACCATCAGCTCCTGGACGCTGGGCGACCAGTGCACCTTCGAGGAGCGCGTATCCGCCGCCAAGGAAGCGGGCTTCGAGGGCGTCGGCCTGCGGGCGGAAACCTATGTGGACGCCCTGAACGAGGGACTGTTTGACGCCGACATCCTGGCCATTCTGGACAAGTACGGCATGAAGGTCACCGAGGTGGAGTACATCGTCCAGTGGGCGGAGGAGCACCGCTCCTACGAGCAGAAGTACAAGGAGCAGATGTGCTTCCATATGTGTGAGCTGTTTGGCGTAAATCACATCAACTGCGGATTGATGGAGAACTACTCCGTGGAGCACACCGCCCAGAAGCTGCGGAAGCTGTGCCGCCGGGCCGGAAAGTACACCATCGGCGTGGAGCCTATGCCTTACAGCGGCCTGCCCGACATCAAAAAGGCTTGGGCCGTGGTAAAGGCCTCCGGCTGTGACAATGCCAAGCTGATCCTGGACTCCTGGCACTGGGTACGGGCCGGTCAGAACTACGATCCCGCGCTGCTGGCGGACATCCCTGCTGAGAAGATCGTGGCCGTGCAGATCAACGACGTGCAGGCCCATCCCTACGCCAAGAGCATCCTTCGTGACGAGTCCATGCATGACCGGATGCTGCCCGGCACCGGCTATGGCGACACCGCGGGCTTCGTGAAGATGCTGAAGGATAAGGGCATCCAGCCCGCCGTCATGGGCGTGGAGGTCATCAGCGATAAGATCCTCGCCGCCGGCGTGGCCGCCGCGGCCAAGGCCAACTTCGACGCCACCCGCGCCGTGCTGGCGCAGGCATGGCCCGAGGTACTGGAAGAGTAACGGCAAGACTGACGATAGAATATAGGAGGATACACCATGGAAAGCAGAATTTCCGGACATACCAAACTCTTTTGCCTGATCGGCTCCCCGGTGGGACACTCCGGCTCCCCCGCCATGTATAACTACAGCTTCCAGCGCACCGGCATCGATGCCGCCTATCTGGCCTTCAACATTCCTCTGGAGCAGACCGAGGCGGGCGTGCAAGCACTGAAAACCCTGGGTGTGGGCGGCTTCAACATCACCATGCCCTGCAAGACCGCTGTGGCGGCCTATCTGGACGAGCTGTCCCCCGCCGCGCGGCTGATCGGCGCATGCAACACCGTCACCGTCAGCGAGAACGGCAAGCTGACCGGCCACAACACCGACGGCGTGGGCTTCGTCCGCAATCTCCATGAGCACGGCATCGAGGTGAAGGGCAAGCGTCTGGTGGTGCTGGGCGCCGGCGGCGCGGCCACCGCCATCTGCGTGCAGGCGGCGCTGGACGGCGCGGCGGAGATCGCCATCTTCAACCGTGACGACGAGTTTTACGCCAATGGCCGGCACACCGTGGAAAAGCTGGCGCAGGCTGTCCCCGGCTGCAAGGCGTCCATTACGCCGCTGGAAAACAGCGCCGCGCTGGCTGCGGCGGTGGCGCACTGCGACATTCTGGTGAACGCCACCAAGGTAGGCATGAAGCCGCTGGACGGCGAGACGCTGATCGACCCCGCCCTGTTCCGCGCCGGTCTGGTGGTGGCGGACACGGTGTACAACCCCCGGGAGACCCGCATGATCCAGGAGGCCAAGGCGGCAGGCTGCAAGGCCGCCGTGGGCGGCATCGGCATGCTGCTGTGGCAGGGCGTGGCGGCCTTCAAGCTGTTCACCGGCAAGGACATGCCCGCCCAGGAAGTGCTGGAGAAGTTCTTCTCCTGACAACGAGGAAGTGAGGTGCGACGATGAAATTCCCGACCATGTTTTCTCCCGTGCAGATTGGCACGGTGACGGTTCCCAACCGCTTTGTGGTGCCCCCTATGGGCAATAACCTTGCCAACACCGACGGCACCCTCAGTGACCGGTCCCTGTCCTACTATCAGGCCCGTGCCAAGGGCGGCTTCGGCCTGATCACCATCGAGTCCACGGTGGTGTATCAGGAGGCCAAGGGAGGCCCCCGAAAGCCCTGTCTGTTCTCTGACGATACGGTGGAGAGCTTCCGCCGTGTGGCGGACGCCTGCCATGCCTATGGCGCCAAGGTGTCCATCCAGCTACAGCATGCAGGCCCCGAGGGCAACTCCGCTCTGACCGGCTATCCCCTGAAGGCCGCCAGCGCCATGCCCGCCTCGGCAGGACGGGAGATCCCGGAGGCGGTGTCCAACGAGGAGGTCTATCGCATCATCGAGTGCTATGGCGACGCGGCACGCCGCGCCCAGCAGGCCGGTATCGACATGGTGGAGGTACACTGCGCCCACGGCTATCTGGTCAGCACCTTCATCTCCCAGCGCACCAATAACCGTACCGACGAGTTCGGCGGCTGCTTTGAAAACCGTATGCGCCTGCCCCGGCTCATCATCGAAAACATCCGCCGCAAGACCGGCGGCAACCTGCCCATCCTGTGCCGCATCAACGCCTGCGACGAGGTGGAGGGCGGTCAGAGCGTACAGGACGCTGCTGCCGTGGCTGCGTATCTGGAGCAGGAGTGCAGCGTGGACGCCCTCCATGTGACCCGCGCCGTCCATCTGCACGATGAGTTCATGTGGGCGCCCGGCGTCACCCACGGCGGCTTCAACGCCGATCTGGTGACAGAGATCAAGCGGGCGGTGTCCGTTCCCGTTATTGCTGTGGGACGCTTTACAGAGCCGCAGTACGCCGAGCTGCTGGTGAAGCAGGGCCGTGCCGATCTTATCGCCTTCGGCCGCCAGAGCATCGCCGACCCGGAGCTGCCTGTCAAGGCCCGGAACGGCCAGCTGGAGACACTGGCCCCCTGCATCGGGTGCCTTCTGGGCTGCGTACCCAACATGTTTGCCGGTAAGCCCATTACCTGCGCGGTGAATCCCTGCGTGGGCCGGGAGTGCGAGCTGACCGCCGCCCCGGAAAAGAAGCGCGTCACCGTAGTGGGCGGCGGCCCCGGCGGACTGTACGCCGCGTGGGCCTGCGCCGTCCGCGGCCATCAGGTAACGCTGGTGGAGAAATCCAACGAGCTGGGCGGCAACTTCCGCATCGCCGCCTATCCCACCGGCAAGGGCCAGCTGACCGAAGCCATCCGCTCCATGATCGTCAAGTGCCAGCTGGCAGGCGTGGATCTGCGCTGCGGCGTGGAGGCCGACGAGATGCTGCTGCGCTCTCTGGCTCCTGACGCCATCATTCTGGCCACCGGCTCCACGCCCCTGATCCTGCCCATCCCCGGTCTGAGTGAGTGCGGCTATGTGACCGCCCAGGATATGCTGGACGGCAAGGCCCAGATGGGCAAGCGCGTTCTGGTGGTGGGCGGCGGCATGGTGGGCTGCGAGGCCGCCGAGTATCTGGCCGAGCGCGGCCATCAGGCAGCGGTCATTGAAATGAAGGACGTCATCGCCGCCGATGTGACCCCGGAAAATCGCCGCTATATGTTCCAGAATTTTGAGGAGAACCATGTGCTGCTGCGTCCCGGCGCCAAGGTGACCCAGTTCTACACCGATGGTGTGGACTACGCGCTGGCGGACGGCTCCACCGGCTCCCTGCGGGGCTATGACAACATCGTGCTGGCTATGGGCTCCCGCGCCAACGCCGCCCTGAAGGAGACTGCCGAAAAGGTGGCCGGTCAGGTACTGGTCATCGGCGAGGCCGCCAAGGCTCCCGGCAATGCCGTTCTTGCCACCGGCGACGCGCTGGAAGCCGCGCTGGCGATCTGAGCCGCGCTGAATGAGCAAGAGGGGTAAGCCGGCATCAGCTGGATATCCCGCCGTATCCTATCGAATCATGATGTGCTGTGTCTCCCCTACTTCGGTGCCACGGAGCACAGCGGAAAGGACTGGTCACTATAATGGCTGAAAATCCAAACAGAAAAGTAGAAAAGCTGCTGCCGGAGGAGCGTCTGGGCAACAATGGCCTGTTTGCCCGCATCACGGTTTTTCCCGGCATGAAAATCGACTATCACGAGCACCACGGAGAAACCGAGACCTATCATATCATTTCCGGCGAGGGCGTATATGACGATAACGGCGCAGAGCGTGCCGTTCATGCCGGTGACACGGTTTTCTGCGACGATGGCGGCGGACACGGCATCCGCAACACTGGGAATGACGATCTGGTGTTTATCGCGCTTATCATCAAGAACTGAACATGCGATATGGCAAGCGGGAAAGGCGCAAAAAGTGTGCCTTTCCCGCTTGTCTGGCATACGGATTCCGTTCCGTATGGTACTGCCGCCTTTGCGGCTCTTGCCAATAGCGCCAAAAGCTGTCATACTATATGCAAAAATGGCGATCTTCCTGTTGATCTCCGAAGACTATAAACTTTGCTGTGTTTAACATCTGTTTAAAATAAGAGAACCTATTATGCTATAATGGCTTTCATGCTAAGCGGAGGTACTGCCTATGACCATTAAAAAGCGGCTGACGCGTTCCAATCTAATGATGCTGGCAATACCGCTGCTGGTTGCGGCGGTGCTGGCGCTGCTGGCCGCAGGGGCAGCGTTGCTGCTGCGGGGCGAGCTGACCGTACTGCATGACGCGATGGAACAGGCGGAGAGCGTGCTCCACGGCTTCAAGCTGACGCTATGTCTCTACGCGGCGGTGGTCGCGGCGCTGATACTGGCCACGGTGGCGGCCACGAATCTGTGGCTGACCCGGCGGCTGTTCCGCCACATTTCCCAGCCGCTGGACACTTTGACGGCGGGCGTTGCCCGCATCCGGGACGGCGATCTGGATTCGCCTATTGCCTACACTGAGCCGGATGAGTTCAAAGCCGCCTGCGACGCGGTGGACGAGATGGCGGCGCGGCTGAAAGCGTCGCTGGAGCAGCAGCAGCTGGCACAGCAGAAAAAGCAGGAGCTGATCGCCGGGATGTCTCACGATCTGAAAAGCCCCCTGACCTCCATCCGCGCCTACACCGAAGCGCTGCTGGACGGCGTTGCAAGGGATGAAGCGACAAGACAGCGCTATTTGCAGACGATCCATGCCAAAGAAATGGATATTGAGAGCATGGTCAATCGCCTGTTCGCCTTTGCCAAAATGGATGTGAGCGAATATCCCGCCCATATGGAGCCGCTCCTTCTGCGTCCGCTCATGCGGGAACTGACGGATGAATGGGACGCCGAGGGCATGGAGATCCAAACGGAAATCCCGTCTGATTTACAGGTCATGGCTGACCGCGAGCTGCTGGGCCGCATCACCGCCAACCTGCTCGGCAACAGCCGGAAATACGGTGGAAAGGAAACTGTCCGCGTCGACATTTCCGCTCGAGAAGCGGATGATAGCATGACAGAGATCTGCTTTGCCGACGATGGTCACGGCGTTCCCGCCCAGCAGCTGCCGCGGCTGTTCGACGCCTTTTATCGCGGCGACGCCGCCCGTACCGCGCCGGGCGAGGGCAGCGGCCTCGGCCTTGCGGTGGTAAAAAAGGCCGTGGAGGAAATGGGCGGAAGCGTCCGCGCGAAAAATGGGGAAAACAGCGGTCTGAAGGTCATCTTCACATTGCCGACCGCAAAGGAGGGTCTCTATGTCTAAAATACTGATCATCGAGGATGATGCCGACATCGCCGCCATTGAGCGGGAGTATCTGGAACTGAGCGGCTATGAGGTCATGATCTGCTCCGACGGCACAGCTGGGCTGAGCATCGCTTTGACAGAGGACTATGACCTGCTGCTCCTCGACCTGATGCTGCCGGGAACAGACGGTTTTACCATTTGCCGCACGGTGCGTGAAAGGAAAGATATCCCCATCCTGATGGTCACGGCGCTGGGCAAGGATGTGGATAAAATACGCGGCCTTGGCTTCGGCGCGGACGACTACATTGAAAAGCCCTTTTCCCCCAGTGTGCTGGTAGCCCGGGTCAAGGCGCATCTGGCGCAGTATCAGCGGCTCAAGCCGCAGGCCGCCGCAGAACCGAGGCTTTTGACCGCCGGAGCGCTGACTGCCGATCCCGCGCAGCACCGTATCTGTAAAAACGGCGCGGAGCTGGCGCTGAAAAACAAAGAGTATGAGCTGCTGCTGTTTCTCATGCGCCATCCGGGCCAGGTGTTCAGCCGGGAGGATCTCTACGAGATGATCTGGGGGCTGGAATCCATGGGCGACAACATCACCGTGGCGGTGCATATGAACCGCCTGCGGGAAAAAATTGAGGACGATCCCTCGCATCCAAAGCTTTTACAAACCGTCTGGGGTGTGGGGTATCGGCTGAACAAGGACGCGCAATAAGCGCCGCTGATGCGATTTTAACTTCTGTTTAACAATCGTTTATATCAGGTTTTACAGGTTCCTTTACCATGGTGTCCATGGTAAAGGAACCTGTTTCCGTATAAAACGATAGAAAGTAGGCATCATGATGATCATAACGGCATTTCACGGCTTCTGCATGGCGCTGGCTGACAGCGTCCCCGGTGTTTCCGGCGGAACGATCGCGTTTATTCTCGGCTTCTATGACCGGTTTTTAGATTCTCTCCACGCTCTGTTCGGTAAAGATCGCGCCGCGCGCAAAACAGCACTTGGTTATCTTGTCAAGCTCGGTACAGGATGGGCCATCGGCATGGTCGCCTGCGTACTGGCCCTCTCCGGTCTGTTTGAGCAGAATATTTACTTCATGAGTTCCCTCTTCCTGGGCCTGACCGTTGCTTCTCTGCCGTTCATCGTCGCGGCAGAGCGTCCGGCACTGCGGAATTTCCGCGCCGTGCCCTTTGCCCTGCTGGGAACGGCGGTAGTGGTGGGGCTGACCCTGCTGCGAGGCGAAGCGCGGGCGCTTGGAAGTGTCAGCTTCACGACCATTTCGCCGCTGACGCTCCTCTACATTTTCCTCGCCGGCGCAGTGGCCATCACCGCCATGGTGCTGCCGGGGATCTCCGGCTCGTCTATTCTGCTGATCGCAGGCGTTTACCTGCCCGCTATTCAGGCGATCAGGACGTTTCTTGGGCTGGACTTCTCCGTAATTCCCGGTCTGTGCGCGCTGGGCTTCGGCGTGATCGCGGGCGTGGGGCTTTCCATCCGCAGCATCCGCGCGGCGCTGCGCAAATACCGCAGCCAGATGGTCTGGCTGATCCTCGGGCTGATGCTTGGCTCGACCTATGCCATTGCCAATGGCCCCGCCAGTCTGAGCGATCCTCTCCCACCGCTGGATCTGACCTCCTTCCGTCTCTCCGCTTTCCTGCTGGGCATTGTCCTTCTGCTGGGACTTGAGTTTTCAAAGAAGCTCATGCAGCGGAACGAGAAGCCGTCGCCTGCCGCGCAGAAAGGAGAAAGCCTGTCATGAACCTCGATTGGAGCATTTTGCATTGGATACAGGACACGCTGGCCTGTCCGGCACTGGACTTCCTGATGCCGAAGATCACGCTGCTGGGAAACGGCGGCGCCATCTGGCTGCTGGCCTCCGGCGCGCTGCTCTGCACGAAAAAACACCGGAAGCAGGGCATTCTCCTGCTGGGCGGTCTGGCTGTCGGTGTGCTGGTGGGGAACGTATTGCTGAAGAACCTCGTTGCCCGTCCCCGTCCCTGCTGGCTGGACAGCAGGGTCCAACTCCTGATCGCCGATCCCACGGACTACTCATTCCCATCGGGACACACACTGTCCTCCATCATTGGCGCGACGATTCTGACAAAAGTTGATCGCCGCTTCGGCTATGCGGCCATCCCACTGGCGGCGCTGATCGCCTTCTCCCGGCTGTATCTTTATGTGCATTTCCCCAGTGATGTGCTGGCGGCGGCCGTTCTGGGCATTGCGATCGGTGAGGTAAGCCTTCGGTATGGGACGCGCATCATATGGCGGGCCGATCAGTTACAGAACAAAATTGATTAAAAAAGAAAATCGGCGTTTTCAGAAGCAGCTCCGCCCTTCTGCCGCCCGAACCAAGGCCACCTCTTAACGGGGTGGCCTTGACTGCTAAATGCCGCACATGGGTGAAGCGGCACATACGATCCGCGTTACTCGCTGCGCAGGGCGTCGATGGGGTTGAGCATACTGGCCCGGCGGGCAGGTGCCCAGCCGAACAGGATGCCGATGGCCAGCGCGAAGCCAAAGCCCAGTCCCACCGCCGACCACTCCACGGCGAAGGTGGTGCCGATCAGCAGCGAGGCGATGTAGGAGAGCAGCTCGCCCAGCAGGATGCCGATGACACCGCCTGCCACCGACAGCACGATGGATTCCGTCAGGAACTGCATCTGGATCAGCTGCGGCTCCGCGCCCAGCGCCTTCCGCAGTCCGATCTCTTTTGTGCGCTCGGTGACGCTGACCAGCATCATGTTCATAATGCCGATGCCGCCCACCAGCAGCGCAATGGAGGCAATGCCTGCCAGCATATAGGTCATCATGTCCTCCAGCGTGCTCATGGTGTCCAGCATACTCTCCATATTGAGGATGGAGTAGGCGCTGTCCGTACCGTTGAAGGCGTTGCTGAGCAGCGCTTCCATCTCATCCACCAGCTCGTCCGTTTTCGTGGTGTCCGCGATATACACCTCCAGACTGGTGACGCTGCTCTTGCCGTTCAACGACAGGGCGTTCTGGGAGGGAATATAAATGCTGCCGTCGCTGCCGCCGCCCCGCATGGCGTTCATCAGGTTGCCGTCCTCTCCGGCCAGCCCCACGATGGTATAGCTGCTGCCGCCGATGCGCACCGCCTTTCCCAGTGGGTCGCTGCCGGAGAACAGCGTCTGGGCGGCGGTGTCGTCCACCACGCAGACGTACACATCGCCTGCCATATCCGTCTGCCGCAGGCCGCGGCCGGAGGTGACGATGTCGTTTTTCTGAAAATACGCGGCGTTTTTGCCGGAGACGGAGATACCGTCATAGACGTCATGTCCATACACCACGTTGGTCCTGACGCTGACGGTGGGGGCGATGGCCTCCACATTGTCCAGCGCGGCCAGCGCGGCAAGGTCGCTCTCGGAAAGGCCCTGCTTCAGGTACGTCCCGTTGGCAGTGACGCTGAGCTTCCCCGCGCCCATGGAGGAAAAGGCGTCCATCATGTAGCTGGTGACACCGGAGACGGTGGTAATCAGGGCAATGACGGCGGTAACGCCGATGATGATGCCCAGCGTGGTCAGGAAGGAGCGCATCCTGTTGCCGATGATGTTCTTCCACGACATCCGCAGGGTCTGTTTCACCAAGCCAAGCTTATGCATCCTCCACCCCGCCTTCGTCCATCCGTCCGTCCAGTATCCGCACGATGCGCCCCGCAAAGGAGGCAATGTGGGCATCATGAGTGATCATGATAATGGTGCGGCCCTCCCGGTTCAGCGTCAGAAACATATCCATCACCTGACGGCTGGTTTTCTGATCCAGCGCGCCGGTTGGCTCATCCGCCAGCAGGATGGTGGGGTCAGTGGCCAGTGCACGGGCAATGGTCACCCGCTGCTGCTGGCCGCCGGACATCTGGTTGGGATACGGCAATGTTTCAGATCCTTGTGGTGGAGGACGACAAAAATACCGCCCGGCTGATGCGGGCGGTGCTGCGGCGGGAGGGCTACGAGGTCCATCAGGCCGCCAACGGCGCGGAGGCGCTGGCGGTCACAGACCGGCAGCACATTGACCTGATCGTGCTGGACGTGATGATGCCGGTGATGGACGGCTATGAATTTACCGAGCGGATGCGCTCCGGCGGTGACAATACGCCCATTCTCATGGTGACCGCCCGGGACCTGCCGGAGGAAAAATGCAAGGGCTTTCGCGTGGGAACGGACGATTACATGGTCAAGCCCGTCAACGAGGAGGAAATGCTGCTGCGCATCAAGGCGCTGCTGCGCCGCTCACGGATCGCCAGCGAGCATAAGCTGCGCATCGGCCCTGTGACGCTGGACTATGACGCGCTGACCGTCTCCCGTGACGGGGTATCCCAGACCATCCCCCAGAAGGAGTTTCAGCTGCTGTATACACTGCTGTCCTATCCGGACAAGGTCTTCACCCGCTTGCAGCTGATGGACGAGATCTGGGGCATGGAGTCCACCACCGTGGACACCACCGTCAACGTCCACATCAACCGGCTGCGGCGGCGGTTCGAGACGTGGCCGGAGTTTGAGATCGTGGCCGTCCGCGGCATCGGCTATAAGGCGGTGATCCGCCATGGGTGAAGGGCGCTGCGATAAATGGCGGCATCTGCGGCTGACGCTGACGTTTTCCTTTGTGGTATTCGTTATCATCCTGCTGACCATGGCGCTGATCTATCTGGGGGCCAATCTGCTGGCGCGTGTGGGTGTGCTGGAGCCGGCACGCTTTCAGCGGTTTCCGCTGTTTGCCTTTTGCCTGATCAGCATCGCTGTGGGTACGCTGGTATCCGCGCTGGTGAGCCGCGCGCCGCTGAAGCCTATCCGGGAGCTGATGGCGGCCACCGACCGCATCGCCGACGGCGACTATACCGCCCGCATCGACCTGAAGGGTACAGAGGAATTTCGGGCGCTGGGCCGGAAGTTCAACCACATGGCCCAGGAGCTGGAAAGCGTGGAGCTGCTGCGCTCCGACTTCGTCAGCAGCTTCTCCCACGAGTTCAAAACGCCCATCTCCTCCATCCGGGGCTTTGCCAATGCCCTGAAATGGGAGGGCCTGACGCCGCGGGAGCGGGAGGAATATCTGGACATCATCATCAGCGAATCGGAGCGGTTATCCGCGCTGTCCAGCAACGTGCTGTATCTGTCCAAGCTGGAAAAGCAGGCCATCCTCACGGACAGGCGACGGTTTGACCTCAGCGAGCAGCTGCGCCGGGTGATGGCCCTGCTGGACGGTCGTTTTGCGGAAAAGCGGCTGGACGTCCTGTTCGACAGTCCGGAATACTTCGTCAGCGGCAACGCGGAAATGCTCCAGCAGGTTTGGATCAACCTGCTGGATAACGCCATCAAGTTCTCCTCCGACGGTGGGCAGATCAGGGTGTCCGTTGGGCAGGACGGCGACCAGATACGTGTCCGCGTATCCAATCAGGGGGAGAACATCCCCCCTGAGGTACAGGCGCATATCTTCGACAAGTTTTATCAGGGGGACACCTCCCACACCACAGCCGGAAACGGGCTGGGATTGTCCATTGTCCGGCGTATTACGGAGCTGCACGGCGGTGAGGTCACCGTCCGCTCCTCCCGTGGCGTCACCACTTTCGAGGCAGCGCTGCTGGCGCCCACCGCCATGAATCAGCAGAAGTTCACACTGCATCGCGAGAACAGAACGGTTTCCGCCAAGGCAGGCAGTGGATTCTATACGAAGATCGACCTGGGCATCGTGAAATACCATTTTGAACTGGGCGCGGGAAAAGAGAATTTCGCATGGGAATGATCCATGGTGGAAGTCCAAAAGTCACATTCTTGGAATCAAAACCTCCGGCTAAGTGCCGGAGGTTTTGATTCTGCCAAAAAAACAACATTAACTTTTCATTCGTGATATGTGACGATTATTGATGGGAGGTTGGTGGGAGGTTATTGAATCGAATGATGGAGAAAATATGCGCGGCAGAGTGCTTTATCTCAGCTACCCAATGTCAGCTCGTTGACCGCCTCGATCAGATCCACCGTCTGACTTCTGGGCACAAATGCAGCCGTCTTGCCATCAACGGCGGCAAGACAATTGGTGCCGTCATAGCGGTAGAGCGTCATTGTGAAGGTCGGGAAGTCCTCGTTATCCAGATGCACCGTCAGAGAAATTTCCTCCTGTCCGGCGGGCGTTTTCTCTGTGAAGCCGGACGCGGAGACTGCGCGAAGCGCCGTTCTCAGGTCATAGATATCAAATTCTTCCCCATTGTATGTCCATGTCCCTTCGGCATCTTCATCATCCTTATCCTCCGGCGGGGTGTATGTAAACGTAAAGCTCTCGCCGCTCAGAGTTACATCAATGGATGTAACGGCATCAAAATCCGCTGTAAAGAGCTTCTGATGGCGCAGCGTATCATAGGATACCGCCGTCAGCGTATCGTACTCATCCTGGGTGATCTCATAGACGATCTGCGACTGCCCCACGCGGACATAGCAGGTGACATCCGGCAGTTCAGCCAGATCTCGCTCCAAGGCATCCTCGTAGGCGGCAAGCTCCTCCGGATCACGGGAGATGTGCAGCAGCAAAGTTCCGCTGTCCTCGGTGTTCCCATCATCATCCGTTTTGCTGTAGACAAGCCTGACCGTCAGCTCCGGATCGTTCAGACCAAACTCTGACAGCTCCTCGTCCGTCACATGGTAGGAAACGTAGTTTGTCAGGCTCAGCGACTGGATCGCACTCAGGAAGGAATCCACATTGTCCGTATCCAGCGGTTTTCCATCCGTGAAGAAGATATCATCCTCGCAGACGCTCTTGCCATCCTCGTCCCGAACCACAGTATAATTTTCGCTGCCGGAGAACGTAATCTCATCTGCCGTGTCAAAATCCGGGATCGTATCATCGAGGATCATATCCCGCAGCACCGCGGCAAATTCGTCCAGCGGATCGTGCGTGACCAGATATACCTTGCCGTCGCCGATGGAAACGTACCGCTGCTGGTCCATCTTGCTGAAGTCGCCCAGCTTGATGGTGCAGCTTTCCTCACCCGCTGTGACATCGATGGTACAGACTGGTTCATCCAGCCCGTACTGGGCGTAATCATCCACATCCTCAATGGTAAACGCCGCCGCAAAGGCTTCAAATTGGGACAGCAGATCATTGACCTTTTCCCCACTGACAGGAAATGCGGCATCGTCATCATAGGTCCACGATTCCTCTTTGGTGAAGGAGAATGTTCCGCTTTCATTGGTCCACGAAAGCGCGGTAACGCTGTCCGTGGGGATCTCCAGAATCACTTCGCCGCTGTTTTTGATATTCTCCTTTTTCTCCTGATATCGGCTGACGGCAAACGCCGCCCCGCAGATCACAAGAAGAACACCCAGCAGGGCATAGAGTTTTGCCTTTTTACGCATGACGCTTTTTCCTCCTGTCGATCACAGTCAATACACCGTACAGCACGAATGCCGCAGGAACAACACCGATCATCCACGTCTTGAGTACCGACGCCGCCGAGTCGGAGATGGTGAGATAATTGTAGCTCAGGGACTTGCTGCGGATGGAGACGGCGTCCCGCTCGCCAATGAGGGAGGACAGCGCGTTCATGGCAAGGTCGAGGTTTGCGCCCGACGAATACGCATTGTACATCTCATCGAGGAAGTAGCTGGATGAGAACCAGATGAGTTGTCCGTCATTTCCGGTATCCACGGATACAGCCACCGCAAACGGGCCGTCGGTGTCGCCCTCTTCCTTTTCATAGGTATCCAGCCGGAAGCCCGCCGCCTTGCTGAACGCCGTATCCGAGGTGGTCAGCAGCGCGGTCGCGGAGCTGCCGGTAACGGTAAGACCCTGCGCGATAGGAATGATCGCATAATAGTTTTCCTCCAGCAGCGGATCGGTAATATCACTGGAGCTGATGTCCGGCAGCAGAATATACGGCTGCTGGAACGCATAGTGTTCGCGGTCGCTCTCCACAACGACCCCCTCCGCGGTTTCCACGCCGTAGGCTGCCAGAACGCTGTAGAGATTGGTCAGCGTTCCGTTCTCCGTGGGGCCTGCAATGGCCAGCACTTTGCCGCCGCTTTCCAGATACTCTTCCAGCCGCGCGGCTTCCTCCTCAGAAATGTCACTCTCCGGCGCGTAGATCAGCAGCGCGTCCGCGTCCTCCGGAATTTCGTCCGTGTTCAGCAGCGAAAAGCGCTCCAGCTCCATGTTTTCTTTCTCGATCTGCGTCTGGAACTCAGAAGGCAGGTCCGCCTCGCCGTGTCCCTCCAGCAAATAGACCTTCGGCAGCTCGTCGGAGATCACATAGTCGATGGCCGAGGTGATCGCGCCCTCACCGTCAAAGGAATAGACATAGGAATAGGTTGTATAATCCACGTCGGTGAGATAGATGTCGTTATAGCTGATATAGCGGCTCTTGTCGCCGCACACCACGATCAGGCTGTTGTTGGGCACATCCTCGCTGGTGTACTGGCTGGTAAAGGTCGGGAATACGTCCGGGTTCTTCTTGGTCACGGTAATGTGCGAGGACAGGCTTTCATACTTGCCCAGCAGGTTTTCGATCACCTCATCCTCCTGATCCGCCTGCACGATCCAGTAGATGGTCACGTCCTTCTCCAGCGCATTGACCGCCACCTTCGTGCTGCTGGTAACGGAGTAGAGGTTGGTGGACGTGATATCATATTTGGTCATGGAGGTGGGCAGCACCGACGCGAAAACATTCACGGCCACCAGGATCGCCAGCACAATGGCAGTGACCGCAAAGGAATAGGAGCCGCCCTTTGCCGCAATGCGGCTGCGGACAGCGCTGCGCTTCATCTTGGGGAATTTCATCAGTTATACCTCCGTTTCTCCAGTGACTGCACCGTCAGGAACAGGCCGAGAACGATGACGGAAGCGTAAAATACCAGTGCCGTCAGGTCAAAAACGCCGTTGACGAAGGTTGTGAAGCGGTCGAACAGAGAAAGCTTTTCCATGATGTTCGGGAGCAGGCCCTCAAATTTATCCGGCACGATCAGGCCGGCCGCCAGCGTCAGCAACAGCAGCCCGCCGCCGACGCCCAGTGCAATGGCATTGTTCCTGGTCAGCGCTTTTACGATAAACCCGATCAGCACCGCAATGACGCACAGTGCGAAGGCGCTGCCGTAGCTTGTTGCGGAAACCTGCTCGGCCAGAGAAACGCTGTAATAGTTGAATAGGAACAGCACAATGGCGATGCCTGCCGCAAAGCCCTGATTTTCCGTCAGAGAGGAAATGAACATCCCTACCGCGATCAGCGCCGCGCCCATCACAAAAAACGCAAACAGCGCGCCGTATGACCCCGGCAGATACACCTCGCCGAATTGGGAAAAGATGTAGGGGTAGATACAGATAATGGTGACTGGCAGCAGGAACATGACCACAAGGGACAGATACTTGCCGCCCACGATCTGCCACGTTTTCAGCGGCAGAGAATAAAGAAGCTGGTCGGTTTTCTGCTTGCGCTCCTCGGCGAACGAGCGCATGGTCAGCACCGGAATGATGACCACAAGGCCGATGGATACGAACTCCAAAACATATTCAAAGTTGGCCACGGATGCCTGAATGTTGTAGATCATCGCGCCAACGCCGACAAAGCACAGCAGCGCCGCGCAGAACAGGTAGATCGTCAGCGAATGGAACGCGCTGCGCACTTCATGCTTGAAAACAGCAATCATTGCTCTTTCGCCTCACTTTCTGTTTCGGATCCTTCCGGCGCGTCGATCTCGTCTGCCGCGCCGGACTCGGTCAGTTCGAGGAACACATCCTCCAGATTTGCCTTTTTTGTCCGCATTTCGAAAACCGGCAGCCCCTTTGCCGCAAACGCCATCGTAAGCTTTCCACAGACGGCCTTGGCATCCTGTCCGTCCGCAAGATGGGCCGTCACGCCGCAAACGCCGTCGGCTTCATTCGTTTCCCAGCCGGAAAGTCCTTCTGTCCGCGCAAGGATGCGCTCCGCATCCTCCTTTTTGGCTTCCACCTGAAAGGTCACGCCGCTGGACGAAAGCAGCAGCTTTTCCAGATTTTCCGGTGTGTCGAACGCGACCAGCTTCCCTTTGGAGATGATCAGCACCTGCTCGCAGACCGCCTGCACCTCGGAAAGGATATGGGAGCTGAGAATAACGGTATGCGTTCTGCCCAGCTCCTTGATGAAATCGCGGATCTCGATGATCTGGATCGGGTCAAGACCGACGGTCGGCTCATCGAGAATGATGACCTGCGGCTTCCCCAAAAGCGCCTGCGCAATGCCGACGCGCTGCCGGTAGCCCTTGGAGAGCGTTCCGATGAGCCGGTCGCGCACACTTTCGATGCCCGCGCTCTCCACGGCGCTGTCGATCTCCTCCCGCAGCTCTTTTCCGCGCAGGCCCTTTGCCTCGCCGACGAAGGTCAGGTATTCCTGCGGCGTTTCACCCGGATAGAGCGGCGGCTGCTCGGGAAGATACCCGATGAGCCGTTTTGCCTGCTCCGGCTGCTCTAAAATGTCAAAGCCGCCGATCCTGACGGTGCCGTCCGTGGGGGAAAGGCAGCCTGTCATAATGTTCATCGTGGTGGATTTTCCCGCGCCGTTGGGCCCCAGAAAGCCGTACACATGACCGTCCTGAATGTCAAAGGACAGATCATTTACCGCCAGAAAATCGCCGTAATACTTGGTTAGGTGCGAAACCTGGATCATTCCTTTTGTACCTCCTTGCCCTGATTCTGTCAGGTATCCTGGAAATCGTAGCGGACGGACTTGAAATGAGCTTGAAAAATACGCAAAGAGGAGGAGCTGTTGCAGAATCTTTCATTCCGCAACAGCTCTTCCTCTTTTTTGGCTGCTTGCTTTGCAACGCGCACTTCGTATGTACACTAATCCCGTTTCCTGAGAAACGTCAGCATGGGCTGCGGCGTCATCGGTAAGGTGGTGAATGTCACCGCCGACGAATGCGTCATGGTGGACGGCAAGGTGGATATATCGCGGGTAAACGCCATCGCCTTCGATCCCTATACCCACGGCTATTACAGTGTCACCCAGCGCGTGGGCGAGGCTTTCAGGGACGGATTGAAGCTGAAAAAGTAACCGATATGAAAGAAGGAGCTTTCGCAACGCGGAAGCTCCTTCTTTCATAAAGTGAGTACTGCTTTGCATTGCTTGCCGGTTTTTTGCTTCTGCTCGTATTTTTCAAAACCGAAGCAGATATTCATGACAACTTTCCCAATGACATTAAGAAACTAAGCGCAAAATGCAGAGCTTATGGAATTGTGCGCAATCTCACACCCGTCTCCCCTGTTTTCAGTATTCATCGGTATAACTTTTTAATGCAGCCATCTTGACAATGCATCATGCCCGTTTTATAATAACGTTGCGTTATACATAACAAATAGTTATTATTTGGGTGATCACGGTGTCTGCCGTTAAGAAGGTTTCAAAAGAGACGGTTATTGACACCGCAGTGAAGTTGCTGCGTGACAACGGTTTTTCCGCAATCAGCGCCCGCAGTGCCGCGAAAAAACCGGGCTGCTCCACTCAGCCGATCTATTTTTCGTTCAAAAACATGGAAGAATTTAAGTCCGCTTTAGCACAGCGCGCCATAGAACTGTATACCCATCGTGTTCGCGATTCCCTGAAACAGCATGGCGGCAGCAGAGGCTTCGTGAAGCCTTCCGGCGGGAATTTCGCGCACTGATTTCCATCTACGGAAAGCCCGCAAAGCTGCCGGACTTTGCCGTGAAAGCAGGTGTTGTATTATGAATTTGGAGATATCTTTTTCATGGATCGGACTTGTGGTTTTTGCCCTGCCCATGCTGATCAATATTGTCTATGCCATCTTTCCGCCAATCGGAAAGGCGGAACAGACTGCGCCAGTGACGCGTTGGATTGAAGTGGTGGAGCAAATCAGCCGCATTGCTTACTTGCTGGCCATTACGCTTCTGGTCAGCCGGAAACCGTTCCATTTCCGAAGCGCATGGCTTTGCCTTGCCGCCGTTTTCCTGCTTTTGTACTACATCGTATGGATTCGCTACTTTACAGGCGGACGGGACATTGCGCTTCTGAACCGTCCGTTTCTCTTTGTGCCGATGCCGCTGGCGGTGTTTCCCGTGCTGTATTTTCTTTGTGCTGCCCTTTGGCTGCACAATATTCCGGCCGCAATTTTGATGATGATTTTCGGCGCGGCGCATCTGACAGTGTCCATCCAATCATTTCGCTGATCAGGACATTTCCAAATCTCACTTGACAGGTAACCGACCGGTTGCTATAATTGTAGTAACCGGTCGGTTACAATGCGTTAAGGAGTGAAATTATGGCAGGAGATACAAAGGAGCGAATCCTTGATGCTGCGCTCGAACTATTCGCACACAGTGGGTACTTGGGTACTTCTATGAGCGATATCGCAAATCAGTTGGGCATTACCAAGGGAGCTTTGTACAAACACTACACCAGCAAGCAGGAAATTCTGGACAGTATCGTGGAGCGGATGAACAAAATGGATTATGAACGCGCCGAAGCATACGAAATGCCGGAAACGGAGCCGGATGGCTTTGCGGAAGCCTATCTGCATACGCCGATTGAAAAAATACGCACCTACAGCATGGCGCAGTTTGATCATTGGACAAAAGAGCGTTTTTCCTCAAATTTCCGGAAAATGCTGACACTGGAGCAATACCGTGACCCAAAACTCGCACAGCTCTATCACGATTATCTTGCTACCGGCCCCACCGAGTATATGGCGGCAATTTTCCGAAAGCTGACGGACTCCGATGACGCCGCTATGCAGTTGGCGCTTGAGTTTTACGGCCCCATGTTTTTGCTTTACAGCGTTTACGACGGAGCAAGTGAAAAAGAAAGCGTTGCGCCGATGCTGAGCGCACACATTGACCGCTTTATTGCCAGAATCGAATCCGACCACAAAAGGCCAGGAGCGTATATATGAAAGAAATCGCAGGCTGTTCCTGAGATAGAGAGACGAATAGGAATGAAAGAACTACTGATCTATGTTCACGGAACGGGCGGCCCGGCGAAAGCAGCAGCGGCAGCGCTGTGACCGTTTGACATTATGCGGGAAATCAAGAAGCGACTCACTCATATTCTCGCTGAAAATACCGGAAGAACATTTGACGAGACTGCCTCCGTCACCGGGCGGGACAATTTCATGCCCGTGCAGGAAGCACTGGCGTTCGGACTCATTGACAAAATTATTGATAAAAGATAAGGAGAAACACCATGTCTGAAAAGAAAATTACCATTCGCCCTGAAACCAAAGACGATTATAGAGCCACTGAAAACCTGACCCGCGAGGCATTCTGGAATGTCTACCGTCCCGGCTGTATGGAGCATTATGTGCTGCACCGTTATCGGGACGATCCGGCGTTTGTACCGGAATTGGACTTTGTAATGGAGCTGGACGGTGAACTGATCGGTCAGGTCATCTATGTGCGCTCGGAAATTGACTGCGATGACGGCCGGAAATTGCCCATCATGACCTTTGGCCCCATTGGCATTGCGCCGGAGTATAAGCGGCAGGGCTATGGCAAGCTTCTGCTGGACTATTCCTTGGAAAAAGCCAAAGAGATGGGCGCGGATGCGCTTGCTATTACCGGGAATATCGATTTTTACGGCAAGTCCGGCTTTGTCCCGGCGAAAACAAAGGGCGTACGCTACGCCGATGACCCGGAGGCAGACTATTTTCTTATCAAAGAGCTGACACCTGGCTTCCTGGACGGTATTTCCGGCACCTACAAAGACCCGGAGGGGTATTTTGTCTGCGAAAGAGACCCGGAAGGCTTTGAGCGGTATGAAGCGACCTTTCCGAAAAAGGAAAAGCGGAAGCTGCCGGGGCAACTGTTCTGAACTGGAGGGAAAAATGGCATCCAGTAAAGAGTATCTTCATTTCATTTTGGAACAGCTATCCGATTTGGACGATGTTTCTTACCGTCCTATGATGGGAGAATTTATCCTCTATTACCGTGGCAAAATCATCGGCGGAATCTATGATGATCGGTTGCTTGTAAAGAAAACAAAAGCAGCTTTGGAACTTATGCCTGCGGCAATTTGTGAGCTTCCATATGATGGGGCGAAAGAAATGCTGCTGGTGGATGAAGTTGACAGCAAAGAGTTCCTTATAAAACTGTTTGATGCAATGTACCATGAACTACCGGTTCCAAAGCAAAAGCAAAAAGGATAAGGAGAACTGCTATGAATCAAATCTATCCCCGTCCGCACGACAAGCAGACGGTTTATCTGAAAGATGTTGTCACAGGGCCGAACATTGAAGTCGGCGACTATACGATCTACAACGATTTCGTTCATGAACCCCGTGACTTTGAAAAGAACAATGTACTCTATCACTATCCCATCAATGGTGACCGATTGCGCATCGGAAAATTCTGCTCCATTGCGTGCGGAGCGAAGTTCCTGTTCACCAGCGGAAACCATTCGATGCAGTCGCTGTCAACCTACACATTCCCCATCTTCTTTGACGAATGGGGGCTGGATGTGAAAAAGATCCGTCAGGCTTGGGACAACAAAGGTGATATCGTCATCGGCAGCGATGTCTGGATCGGCTATGAGGCGGTTATCATGTCAGGCGTAAAAATTGGAAACGGCGCGATCATCGGCACGCGTGCCGTGGTGACAAAGGATGTGCCGCCCTATACCATTGTGGGCGGTGTGCCCGCAAAGCCCCTCCGCCGCCGCTTTGACGATGCGACGATTGAGAAACTGGAAGCCTTGCATTGGTGGGATTGGGACTACGAAAAGATCAAACGCAGTATCCCTGCCATTCAGTCAGGCAATCTTGCGGCATTGGAGGATGTAGAATGAAGCCGACTGTCATTGATCCGAAAACAACGACCCGCGCCGAAGCCTATGCGCTGTGGATGAATGCGCCGAACCCGATGGTGACCTTTTTCAAAACGCTGGATGTGACGCCGCTCTACCGGCTCAGCCGCAGGCGCGGGCTAAAATTCAATATGCTGCTCTGCTGGTGCATCGGAAAGGCCGCAAGTGAAGTCAAGGAGTTTTATTTGCTCCCCGTAGGGCGTGAACTGCTGCAATACGACAGCCTTGCGGTAAACACGATTGTGAAGAACAAAAACGGCGAAGTCAGCTCCTGTGATGTGCCATTCAGCGCCAGCCTTGCGCAATTCAATACGGACTATCTGCGCCTGACGCGAGAGGTCGCGGAAAACCGCGCAAACCATGACCTGTTAGATCACATGGTCATCGGCACCTCCGCCATCGTGGATACCGAAATCGACGGAGCGGTCGGCATGAACAGCGGTATTTTCAACAACCCTTTTCTCATTTGGGGTAAATACCATAAGGGGCTTTTTCGAACAGCGCTGAAGCTGTCATTCCAGTTTCACCATACCCAGATGGACGGCGCGCACGCAGGGCGGTTCCTTGAGCTGCTTCAGTCCAATATAAACGGGATCATGTCAAATGATGAATGACCGGCCGGAACTAAATAAGGAGATCAAAAATGGTATGAAAATCGAACATATCGCACTGTATGTGAATGACCTGGAAACAGCCCGAAATTTCTTCGTGAAATATTTCGGCGCAGTATCCAATGACGGATATTGCAATTCGGAAACGAACTTCCGCTCGTTTTTTCTTTCCTTCGATGATGGCACCCGTCTTGAGCTTATGAGCAAGCCGGAACTGTCTGACCCGCCCAAAAATCTCGCCCGTACCGGATATGTACATATCGCCTTTCGCGTGGGCAGCAGAGAAAAGGTGGATGAATTGACCGCAACGCTGCGAGCCGACGGTTATGAGGTCATCAGCGGCCCCCGAACTACCGGCGACGGCTATTACGAAAGCTGCATTCTTGACGCGGAGCAGAACCAGATCGAGATCACGATCTGAAAAGGGCAAGCCGGAAATTTGCAGAACTGCAATACGGCGGGAGATATGATCAGCTCCCCCCTGCGGCGCTTCGCGTGGAGCAAGGCGGGCCGCGGTGCGGTGCTCAGCGGCATTCTCATCTAATTGGAAACAGCCGCGGGGGAAAAGGTTACAGTTTGGAAACAAAACCCAAAAAAGGGTTGACGATGGAAAA
>SAMEA104315427__coassemble_280_pt1 | contig 97693 bp, 97 predicted proteins | sample SAMEA104315427__metabat2_low_PE_034 | metagenome-assembled genome bin SAMEA104315427 (sample SAMEA104315427) | gut metagenome | biome: Monkey gut; feature: monkey-associated habitat; material: faeces | place: China | collected 2013 | reverse complement strand
TAGCTTGAACAATTTTTTCTTTGATTTTTTGTCTAACTTTTTGGGGTCACTTCACATATGTAGGAAAATTTTTTAATTTCTCTATATGGGCGATATTGTTTCTTGACTATCACAATATATTGTGGTACTATCACCATGTAATCGTTTTTTGTGCATCGACTGTAAAGGTCATTTCAGAGTGTTTCTGAACCGCACACGTTGTTAAGCTTGTATTTTAGTCAACAACACCACTATGCCGCAGAGCAGTGGTTTGTTGGCTCTTTTTTATTTATGGGAATTATGTTCCCGCTTCGAGAATGACACCAGCCTTGCCATCGGCAGACGCAAGTATCCAAGAGGATCGGGATGTCATTCTCGCTTTTTTATTTGCCCAAATGCCGAAAGGCTTTGGAATATATTTTGAAAGGTGGCATCCACATGAGCAGAAAGAACAACCACAGCACACACCGGTATCGGTATCGAGGAGGAAACCGGCGCAGGCAGAAACTCAGGAAAACGGAGCAGAAGGCAGCAAAATACCGCCGTAGCTATACCCGCATTGTACCCCATCAGATGGGACAGCGGAGGGCATAGCCATGGCAGTCGCAAGCGAGCCTTACGCACCGTCAGTCCTGGTCAGCACGGAGGGGCTTCCAGAAAAAGAATGGCTGGAGTATCGGCGCAGAGGGATCGGCGGTAGCGACGCGGCCGCCATATTGGGAATCTCCCCATTTGCTACGGCACGGGATCTCTACTATGACAAGCTGAAGATCGTGCCGTTTGACGACTCGGAGAGCAACTGGGTAGCCAAGAAAATGGGGCATCTGCTGGAGGATCTGGTAGCAGAGATATTCCATGTGAAAACGGGGTATCGCATCTATCAGATCAAGAAGATGTTTTATCATCCGGTGCATACGTTTATGCTGGCGGATATTGACTACTTTGTAGAGCTTCCCGGAGGGCGAACTGCTATTCTGGAGATCAAAACGACCAATTACAACGCAAAGGATCACTGGTGGTCTGAGGGTGGACAGGAGATCGTTCCCCTGAACTATGAGGCCCAGGGGCGGCATTACATGGCCGTGATGAATATTGACGAGATCTTCTACTGCTGCCTGTACGGCAACAATGAAGATGAAGTCATCATCCGGCATATTGTCCGTGACCGGGACTATGAGGCGGAGCTGATCGCGCTGGAGCAGGATTTCTGGGAGAACCACATCCTCACCGGCATGCCCCCACCCTATACGGAGGACGGCGACCTGATCCTTGACAGCGTCAGGCGTCATTTCGGGCCTGCTGACCCATCGGCGCCGGAGTTGATACTGGAGGGGAATATGGCATTGCTTGTCCCCCGGTATCTGGAGCTTCAGGCCCAGCGCAACGTGGAAAAAAGAAACTATGAGTGCATCGAAGCGGAAATGCGGCGGCTGCAAGGCCGTATCGTCGCAGAAATGGGGCGGAGCTGCACGGCTGTCTGCCAGGGGCGTGAAGCGGCTTACAGCATCAGCTATAAGCCTGTGCGCAAATCCGGCATCAGTAAGGACAATTTGCAGCGTTTGCAGGCGCAGCATCCGGACATCTACGAGCAGTACGTCACTGTTTCGGAAAGTCGGCGCTTCTATGTGAAAAAACAACGAGAGGAGGCTGCATGAGTTGGCTTATACAGGCGTCTATGAACGGACGATCTTCTATAACCCTGTCAACAAGTACAGCGTGATCAGCGTAAAGACCTCAGACCGTTCTATCCCCGAAAAAGCCCGCAGCGCATACCGGCATCGGGACAACATGATCCATTTTGCCGCCGTGGGCTATGAGCTGCCGCGCACCGATCAGGTCAGCATGATACTGGACGGTGAGTGGAAAGAGGGCAAGAACGGCGTTCAGCTGCATGTAACGCAATGTGAGGAGGTCGTGCCCCAGACCCGTGAAGGGATCAAGGGGTATCTGTCCTCACGGCTTATCAAGGGCATCGGCGGCAAGACTGCAGAACTGATCGTAGACCGGTTTGGCGCGGACACGTTGAATGTGCTGGAAAATGAACCGGAGCGGCTGCTGGAGATACGAGGCGTCAGCAAGGCAAAGTTGGAGGAGATCATCGCTTCCTACAACGAGAGCCGCGCCCTGCGTGATCTGATGCTGCTGTTGGCCCCCTTTCAGATCACCCCCACCACCGCCACGAAGATTTATGACCATTTCGGCGCACACAGCGTGGATATTCTGCGGGATAACCCCTTCGAACTCTGTCAGATATCCGGATTCGGCTTTAAGCGCGTGGACGCGATCATGCGAAAGAACAACTGGCCCCTCAATTCCCCCATGCGTATCCGCGGCGCGGTATTTGCCGCGCTGGAGGGTGCAAAGGGAGATGGCGGTCATCTGTATCTGGATGCAGAGCAGCTTCATAAAGAGGCTATGTCCCTTCTGAACAGCATAATCCCCGTCCCGCAGATGCGGGTAAAAGCGGAGGATCTGGACGCCGTGATCGACGATATGCTGCTGCAGGGCAAGATCATCAACAGCAACGGCAACTATTATCTGGTCAAGACCTTCGCGCAGGAGGACGAAACCGCCCGCAGCATCGCAAAACTGCTCTGCCGTCCGGTAGAACGGGTGGATGTGCAGGACTTGCTGACAAGGGTACGGCGTCAGTTGGGGGTCGAGCTCTCTCTGCGGCAGACGGAGGCTGTTCACATGGTATTCCGCAGCGATCTGTCCATCATTACCGGCTCACCCGGTACTGGTAAGACGACCGTCCTGAAAGCGGTCATTGAGGTGTTCAAGCTGCTGAAGCCATTGGAGAAGATCCTGCTGGCAGCCCCCACCGGCCGGGCAAGCCGCCGCATGGCGGAAAGCACCGGCGTGAACAACGCCAGCACGCTGCACAGTCTTTTGGGGCTGTTTGGTGAGGACGGCGCCTTCCGAAAAGGCGATGAAGGAGATACGCTGGACGCGGGCCTTATCATCGTGGATGAATCGTCTATGATGGATATGTGGCTGGCGCGAAAGTTCTTTTCCCGTATTGGTCCCAACACGAAGGTGCTGCTGGTAGGCGATGCAGACCAGCTGCAAAGCGTTGGAGCCGGTGATGTGTTCCGCGAGCTGATCGACTGCGGGCTGATCCCCGTGACGGTGCTCAATGAGATATTCCGTCAGAAGAAGGATAGTCTTATCGCTTATAACGCGCAGAAGATCAACAACAATGACACCAGTTTTTTCTATGGCAATGATTTCACCGTCTGCAAATGCGCCAGTCAGGAGGAAGCCGCCGAGCATATACGGAATCTCTATCTGGCTCAGGTAAAGCAATACGGCGTAGACCGTGTGCAGATCCTCTCGCCTTTTCGCTCCACCGGCGCGGCCTCCGTTGACCAACTCAACGAGGCCATCCGGGAGCTGGTCAACCCGCAGACGGAGGAACCCGACCTGAAGGTGGGGAGTCTCTATTTCCGCGTGGGCGATAAGGTCATGCAGAACAAGAACAGCGCCAAGGCGTCCAATGGCGATATAGGCTTCATCCGCAGCTTTCGCCATGATGAGCGAGACGGTATGCGCATATCGATCCAGTTCTCGCCTACGAGGGTCGTGGAATATTCCATGGAGGAAATGGGGCATGTCGAACTTGCCTATGCTACCACCGTCCACAAGGCGCAGGGCAGCGAGTTTGATGTGGTACTATTCCCTCTGCTGAAAAGCCATGCCCGGATGCTGACACGGAGCCTTGTCTATACGGCTATCACCCGTGCCAAGACGAAGGTCATTCTGGTGGGGCAGATCGGTATGCTCTATATGGCTGTCCATAAGGACGATACCGGGAAGCGCAACACGCAGCTGGGGCACAGGATCACACTCTATGTCAATACGTTCAAAGTGCGCAAGCGCAGTGCCTGAGCGCAACTGTAAATATTTTATGAAAATGAGGCAAGGGTGTTAAATTCGCACCTTGTCTCTTGTTTTTATTTAGAAAGGAGCCTTTGAAATGAATGCACCCGAATCCACTCTGTTCCATGCTGTTCCCGCTGTGTCTGAGCTGAACCGCGTCGCCGGCTTCGATCCATTGAAGTTCTTGAAAAAGACTACCCGCGGACATGAGCTGGAACTGCGGTACAAAAAGCTCTGGTTCCGGCTGAAGTATCCTGCCGGCCGCACACGGCTGACGCCGCTGCGCATCACGGATCAGTTGGCCATCATCGAGGCGAAGGTGTTCTTTGATAAGGATGATGCCGACCCCGCCAGCAGCTACATCGCCACCATGACGCAGAAAAACGCGCCTGCCGGTCTGTATATCCAGGCCGCGGAGCATGACGCTCTGGACATGGCGCTGACTAACGCCGGTTTCGGCATCCAGTTCGCACCGATGCCCAAGGCAGATACGCCTTACGCAGAGCCGGCCGCACCCGCTATGGAGACTGAGCCTGCCCCAGCGCCCCAAGCGGCAGCGGAGCAGGTCAAAACGGGATCTGCTGCGGTACAGGCTGACGTTGAGCCTGTGGCGGTGCAACAGCCTGAGCAGGAAGTGGTTCACCATGAAGAAGAAGCCGTACCTGACGCGGCGCCGGTGGAAGTTTCTGCGGAACAGCCTGCGGAGGCTGTTGCGGAGCCTGCGGTAGAAACGGAACTGCCCTTCGTATATGACGAGCCGAATGCCGCCAGCTATACCAAGGACATGGACGTGGACACCATCTGCACCCTGATGACCGAGGCAGAAGCCGAGGAGATCATCGTGCCCATCGGCACATGCAGCGGACAGACGCTCAAGCAGGTTGCCGAGCGACGCCCTGCCAGCCTCAAGTGGTATGTGAAGGGTTATTCCGGTGATGATAATATTCTGCGGGCCGGCGCCAAGCTGATGCTGGACAAGCTCCAGCGTCTGGCAAATGCCAGCTGACGGGTGATTTGCTCAAGATGATGGTAAGGAGGTGGCGCGGTGGCGCAGCCACAGGAGTTCCCGTTCAACATCATGGATGTGGCCGAGCTGCTGCATCTGCATATCAGGCGCAGACAGGCGGACAGCGTATATGCCGACTGCCCGATCTGCGGTGATAAGCGGGGCAAAATGAACATCAACTTCGCCAAGAACCTCTGGCGCTGCAACTACTGCAATGAAGGCGGCGGTATGCTGGCTCTCTACGGGAAGGTATACGGGATCAGCAATTCCGAAGCCTACCGTGAGATCTGTGACACGCTGCAAAACGGCCTTACCGCACCGGAGTACACCGTAAAGGAATTGCCGGGAAAGGCGGCTGTCGAGCAGTCTGCTCTCGCCTCACCGCAGGAGATCCATCAGACGTTTTCCATGCTGTTGGAGCTGCTGACGCTCTCTCCGCAGCACCGCAAGCACCTTCAGGAGGTGCGTGGGCTGACCGATGAGCAGATAGAACGGCTGGGGTACAAAAGTACCCCGCCCTTCTACCTGTGCAGGTCTCTGACGGAGAAGCTGCGCAGCCGAGGCTGTAAGGTAGAAGGCGTTCCCGGCTTCTATCTGGGCAAGGATGATAAGTGGACGGTCAACTTCAATTCTGTTACGGCGGGGATCATCATTCCCGCCAGAGGGATCGACGGGATGATACGCGGCGCACAGATCCGGTTGGACACACCTATCCGAGATCAGGAGAGCGACCCCGACAAGAGCGGGACAAAGTACCTGTGGCTATCCTCTTCTTCCAAGAAGCGAGGGGTATCCTCCGGCAGTCCCGTCCATTTCGTGGGCGATCCGTTCGCACGAGTTGTCTATGTGACGGAAGGGCTGTTGAAAGCGGATGTGGCCCACTACCTGATGGATCGTTCCTTTGCGGCTACGGCAGGCGCCAACAACGTCAATAAGCTGGATATGCTGTTTGCGCTGTTGGCTGCCAACGGCACAGAGGTTATCATCGAGGCCGAGGATATGGACAAATACCATAACGCCGCTGTCAGCAAGGGGGCATCGAAAATCTATCTCATGGCACGCAGTCATGGGTTGGAATGCCGCCGCCTGACGTGGGACCCGAATTATAAAGGCATTGACGACTGGCAGCTTGCCATGCGGCAGAAAAAAGAGCAAAGAGATGTTACCCAAATGAATTTCAGGACGCGGTTTGTCTGCGGGCTCTGTTCCTTTGCCGCCATCAGCGAGGAGATCGCCGCATGGCACGAGAGGAACACCGGCAGCAGTACGCTCCACGATTACCTGGGCCTGAGTGAGCAGGAGTATGCCCGCTTTTTGCGGGATGGCGACGCGGCGCTGGAGCAGTATCTTCTATCCCAGCGAACGCAGCAGCGTTTTCGCATCTACCAGCCTGATGTATCTGAGGGCAAGGCTGCGGATTTCGCCTTTGGCGGGATCAAGGCTTTGCAGAAGGCCGGCTATGAGCAGCCACCCGCCTCAGAGTACGCGCTGGTCTACGATGGGATACTGATGTGTGAAGCGCAGCAGGGCGACACCATACGCCTGAAGCTGGTCACGGCACGGTACAGCGGTGAGTTACCTGCGGACTATCATGGGCGCAGTGTTTCACCCTCCACGGTGATCGAATTTTATGATGAAAACGGGCGCAGATACTTTTACTGTGATGGAAATGATAAATTCCTACCGGTAAAGTTCTCGCCAAAGCTGGCAAAAGATAAACGGGAACGGCACTGAGCTGTTCCACCATAAACAAAAGGCATTGGGCAGGTGTATCTATCACCCGCTCAATGCCTTTTTATTTTGAAATGGAGGAACTCTATGGGAGTATATTCAGAGATGGCCGCAGACTTGCGGGATAATGTACAGGATCGAAGCCCGGCGATACAGGATGCCGCAGAGTTGGCGTCCAGACGGGCAGACGACCGGCAGCAGGCTGAGGAGGAGCAGGCGAAGGCTCTGCTCTCCCAGATGCAGCAAAACGCAGATGATTCCCCTTCACCTTCCAATCTGAAAGCAGATAAAAAGGCGGAAGAGGATCGTAAGCGGCAGGAGCATGAGCAGGCTGAGGCCAAGCGGAAAGCCGAGTGGGAGGCCAGGCAGCGAGCCAAGGAGGAAGCTGAACAGGCCGCATGGGAAAACGCGGTAGCGATGAGCGATGACGAAGTGATGGCCGCCTCTATGAAGCGTGTGGGCGACAATTCCGAACGACTGACACGCCGCAACATGAAGCAGTGCGTCACTGAGTATATCCAGACGCTTTGCCTTGAGGATGTGGCCTTTGCCCGGAACGTCATGCACCCCCGCAAGAACATGGTCAACTGCTTCCGCTATATCAACCGCAAGGCGCTTGAGTTTGCCAAGCAGGAGATGGAGGACAATGACGTTAAGCCCTCAGCTGAAGGCTATGGCACCGATGTGCCGGACGGGCTTTGCTACCAATGGGCGGAAGAGTATTTCAAGGATTTGAATGCAAAGGAGGATCGTGGACAAGAAGAAAAGTTTGTTCCTAAACCGTATTACGGCGGCAGGAGCAGCACGACGAAAAAGGCGGAGAAGAAAAAAGCGGAGAAGCCCGCCGCCAAAGCGGAGGAAAAACCAGCCGACACGCCAACGGAAGCTGCACCTTTGGACGAACAGATCTCTTTCGATAGCCTGGGGGTGAGCGCATGACGCGGAAGATAGACAAACGCGCCTGCCGTAAGTTTGCTATGCCGGAGCTGGAATTCAATCTGAATGAAGGTGTACTTCACGTGGAGAGCTGCCCCTATATTATCCGCACAGCGGTGCACAATATTTCCGAGCAGCGTATCCTGGTACTCTATATCTATCAGAGTGAGAACATTCTGGCGGGCAGTATCAAGCCCCGTTGGGTCATGTTCCACAGCCGGGATGATTTCGCCACACTTTCATTTAGAGAGAATGCGAAGGCCACATGGCAATGCTCAACATTGGATTCCTTGGACCGAATAGGAGGCTTTGACAGCAAGTGTGCTTTCTACCGGCAGCAGGATGAAGCTCGCGTAGCTCGCTTTTGTAAATGTGAGCGCGGCGCTATTTCAATGTTAGGTTATCTGCAACGGCTGATTTCATACCGCAAGGAGTTAGAACGCAAGTGGAAGAAACAGCGTGCGATCATAAAGCGGATGAAATGTGTGTCAGCGCTGCCCCGAGACCTGAAAGGTTTCATCCACCGCGAAGTCATGCCGCAGTATATCTTCTATGATTACCAGCGGAAAGGGCCAGAACGCGCTTTCTGTACCGCGTGCCGGCACGAGGTCAGTATCGCGGCAGCCAAGCACAATACTTCCGGCACCTGCCCTCGCTGCAAAAAGAAGATCACGTTCAAAAGCAGAGGAAAGCGCGGACGTATTTTTGACCGTGCGACGGTTCAAGTGTTGCAAAAGGCGGAGGGTAACGGACTGGTACTGCGGATCATAAAGGTGTACCGTTCGTTTGCTGACTCAGACATCCCAAACCATTTTGAGATCTGGGAAAATGCACGGCAGTTTATTACCCTTTCATCGAGCGGACAGTGCAGCGTTGATGCCTACTACTATCATTATAAGGCTGGATACGATTTGACTCCGTGGTGCAATGGATACCGCCCGGTATTCGACCGGTGGAAATATAATTTTACGGCAGATATGAGTGGGGTCTTATATCAACGCAACTTATCTGATACGCTGAAGGATACGCCGTGGGCCTATTCACAGCTGGAGGCATTTTCCGGCATCGCTTCGTTTTCGGGAGTGGCAACATTCTTGAGTGCATATATAAAACGGCCCAAGATTGAGCATTTGATCAAGATGAAGCTTTACCGCTTGGTGAGTGGCATCATATATGGAGGTTATAGTTACTCCGCACTTCAAGCCATCAATTTCAACGGTGAGAACATGCGGGCCATATTAGGTATTGATCGGCCTTATTTTCCACTCTTACGGGAGTTGAATCCTTCAATCGACCAATTACATCTGATTCGTCAGCTGCTCCAAGCAGATCACAAACCGAGCACGGAACAAATAAAGTGGTTTATTGCCAGCAAGATCGGCAATGCCGACGCGGCGAAAGAGTTGCTTGCTCACATGAGTGTGCATAAACTGCAGCGTTATGTGGAGCAGCAGTTTGCTCCGGAAGATGAAGCGGCTTTGAAGCGTGTAGACTATTACAAGATGAACACGCTGATCACCGACTACCATGACTATCTTTGTATGTGCAAGGAACTGCAATATGACGTGAAAAATAGCTTCATACTGTTTCCGCGCGAGCTGAAGGCTGCCCATGACAGTGTAGCAAAGACACTGAAGGACAAACGCACGGCAGAGCATGAAAAAGCTATCGCAGGCAGCTTTGACGAATGGCAGAAGCGGTATCAGTATCAGAGCAAAGAACTCATGATGATCCCTCCGCATTCCGCAAAAGAGATCGTGGATGAAGGTGCGGCGCTTCATCACTGTGTGAGACTCTATGTTAAAAATGTTGCCGAAAAAAAGAGCGTCATTCTCTTTGTGAGGAGTGTTGACGAGCCGGACAAATCACTTTGTACCGTAGAGGTAAAGGATGGTCAGGTTACTCAGGCACGAGGCTTTGACAACGAGGAGCCTCCGGCTCAGATCACGGCATTTATTGAACAATGGAAACAGCGGGTGCTGTATGCCTCCGATAAGGCCGCAGCATAAACCCGCAAGTAGATCAATGGAGAGGCAGGGCGTATTTCGCCCTGCCTCTCCATAATTTGGGAAAGGTGTATATGAAATGAAAGAGCTTTCAGAGCTGAAAAATGAGTTTTATGAAGTCATGTATAAATACGAAAAGAGCTTTTCGGAAGAGGGTGTTATGGCTAATTTGACAGCCTGGCAGACAGCGAAAGCAGACCTGATTTCGCTGCTGCGGTGCCACCCTGACTGGAACGAGGCAGAGCAGGCCATCATCTTCGACTGTAATCAGGCACTCTCTATTCAGCCGGATATGGTAGATGAAACGGCTTTCACGCTGCTGGATATTGCCTCCGAGATACTCAGCCGTGAGCATCTGGATGATTTCCGCGCAGCGCTGCACGCCGCCGTATCGGGCTATAGCCGTACCGTGTCAGAAGAGAATCTGGAGATCCTGCGCCAGCGCGGCGGAATACGCTGCACCAGCGATCAAAAGGCCAGCCGCATCATCGGAAAACTCTGTAGAAAGTTCGGCGTCGATAGTCATGATCGGTACAACGCTGTTTTTGCGCAGTTGGCCGACGCACTGAATCCGCTGATCATGCAGGAGACCGGCGTACTCTCTGTGCATCCCTGCGACTTTCTGGAAATGTCCAGCAAATCCAACACGTGGATGTCCTGCCACCGGCTTAACGGCGGAGGATATCAGGCCGGGTGCCTCTCCTACATGAACGATAGCGTCAGCATGGTGTTTTATGCCGTAGATGCCGATGTGCATGGTGAGTACCGTAAGGCCATACGCAGATACCGCCAGATGTTTTTCTATAAGGACGGCACACTGTATCAGTCCCGGCTCTATCCTGCCGATACGGGAAACGCCTCGGAAGTGTCCAAGCTGTTCCGGCATCTGGTGCAGAAGGCTATTTCCCGCTGCTTGGCGGAGCCGAACCTCTGGTATCTGAAAACAAAGCGTTCAGATTTAGATGCCCATTACTCGACTTGCCGGGGCAGCTTGCATTATCCGGATTATGATTTTCATGGGAATCTCTCTATCCTACAGGGGCACAAGAAAGACACTGTTCTGCCTATCGGAGCTGCGGCCCTGTGTGTCTGCTGCGGCAATGAGCTATGGAGCAATGGTGACATAAAGTGTTCTTGCAAGGACGTGGTCGTCTGTCGGAAATGCGGACAGCCAGTAGTGCGCGGTCAAGGAATATATCTTGAAGATGGTTTTTACTGCAAGACCTGCCTGCATATTTGCGAAGCCTGTGGCCGGCCCTCTTTAGGCACTATGTACCCCGCTTATGACCGGCGCGGTTCTTTGCTGCAGATTTGCCATGACTGCTACCAGCAGCTGACTGCCAGTTGTTCGTCATGCAGTATGGCAGCAGCCTGCCGCACAATGGGCTTTACGATTTGCAAAAAAGCCACCATACCGGTGGCAGCTTGAGGAGAAATACGATGAACACTTATGAAACTGCGGGAATGGATATGGCCTGCTTTGAACGCATTCTGAAAATGACGCAGGGTGAGCTGAAGGAATATCTTGCGCAGCAGCTGCGCGAGTACGGCTATGAGCCTGTCTGTAAAAACGGATTTCTCTATGCGGAAGGTACTATACCGGTGCTGCTGGTTGCCCATCTGGATACTGTTCATACCCATCAGCCGGATATCATCTGCCGCTCTGAGGATGGCCGCTATCTGATGTCGCCTTACGGGATAGGCGGTGATGACCGGGCCGGTGTGTATATGATCTTACTGCTGATGCGCGAGTGTCGGTGCCACATCCTTTTTTGTGAAGAGGAAGAGATCGGCGGTGTGGGTGCAAGAAAATTCGCCAAGAGCAAGCTGAGGCCGGAGGTCAACTATATCGTTGAGTTGGATCGGCGCGGGACAAATGACGCCGTATTCTACAACTGTGATAACCCCGACTTTACGGAGTTCGTTTGCAGCTTCGGCTTTGAAGAGAACTATGGATCGTTCAGCGATATCTCTGTGGTCGCGCCGCATTTGGATACTGCGGCTGTCAATATCAGCGCAGGCTATTTCAATGAGCATCGCCCCCATGAGATGATCGACGCCTATGCCATGTGCAAGAATGTCCTCAGACTTACGGCTATGCTCCAGCAGCAAACCGGCCATTTCCCGTATCAGGAGCGCATACACAGACGAGGCTCCATGTACGGCGCGCAAACCAGTCTCTTTGCCCCGATGATAGACAGGCAGCCACAGAAGTGCGCGTGTAAGCTGCTGATGCCCTTGCCGGAAGAAACACGGCTCTATATGGGACAGCACCAGATCAGCTATGCACCGGAGTACATGATGGATCGTGCTGGAAACCTCTACATGTATCTGGAGTGCCTGAATGCTGCCGTGGAGGCGGAGGGCGTATTTGCCTGCGATGATGAAGGTCAGCCGCCTGCGTTCTCAGAGGTTTGCGAAGGGACAAGATTTCTGCAGGTGTATACCTATGAGGAAGCTGTTGAGAGACTTGAACAAGCAGAGGCTGCTGGGTAATGTGGCGTTCAGTTCTTTTTTGCTGGACGTTTCGGCAAAAAGCGTGTATACTGATCGTCGGTAATCTGATAGTCATTCTATTGTCAGGTATAGGTGCTGTAAAGGCAGCACGAGAAAAACAACCGAGGAGAGTTATCATGAACAAAACCGAATTGATCAATGCCGTAGCTGAAACCAGCGGTCTTACCAAGAAAGACAGCGAAACCGCTCTCAACGCCATTCTGGATGCGATCCAGAACGCTATGAAGAACGGTGATAAAGTACAGTTGGTAGGCTTTGGCTCCTTTGAGGTCAAAGAACGTGCCGCCCGTACCGGCAAGAATCCTGCCACCGGCGCTACGATTGAGATCCCCGCATCCAAGGCCCCGGCATTCAAGGCCGGCAAGGATCTGAAGGATGCCATTCAGTAATCCATAATTACCCCGGAAGCCCCGACCAATCTGGCCGGGGCTTCTTCTTATGCCCTTGTGGGCATGGACAATACCGTTTGAATTGGCAAGCGTACTTACTTCTGCTATACTACAGATAAGCTATCCAACTTACATAAGCAAATACGGAGTAATGTAATGATCGTTTTTGACTTGGAATGGACACAGCCGTTTGGACAAGACAGCATGGAAGAGATCATTCAGATCGGCGCCGTCAAAATAAATGAACTTGGCAACCCGATCACGGACAGCTTTACCGTATACATCAAGCCAGCCGTTTATCAGGAGCTGTCCCCGATTGCGAAGCTTCTGCCGGATGTTGCCCTTTCGATGGACTCAGAAATTGTATTTCCTGACGCCTACCAAGCCTTCGCGGATTGGTGTGCCGACGACACGGTATTCGCTTCATGGGGCGGCCAAGATATAGGCGTCCTGGCAAAGAACGCGAAGCATTGGGAGTTGCCCACATTCACTGTAACAGAGTCATATAACCTTCAGGCGGCCTTTTGCCGCACGCTGGATGCAGACCGGCAGCTCTCATTGGAAACCGCAGTCTCATATTGTCAGCTCCCAGCGGTGTTTTCCTTCCACAATGCGCTTTATGATGCCGTGTATGCGGCAATGGTCGCTGGCTGGATCGACCCTGCTGCGCTGCCGACGCCGCCAAAGGACAAGAAGCCGCAGAAGCGCAAGCCGCTTTTCAGCACATTGGAATATCCTCCGCGACCGAGATATAAGGCTGGCATATTCCCTACGCGGGAAAAGGTGATGAACGGCACAAAGGCAAGGTTCGCTCACTGTCCCATCTGCCAGGAGCGATTCTGTGTCTGCCGCTGGTATCCGCTGGACGAGCAGATGTTTTACAGCGCCATCGTTTGCCCAGAGCATGGCCGCTTTCCGGTTTCGCCTGACGGTGACACACCGTGCAGACGGTCAATGGCATGGGCGCAGTACTGTTCCCGTCCTGACGGATATTCAGCGGGAGCTGTTCCAGCAGGCAAAAGCCAATGAGCCTATTCTGTGTCGGCGGGGTAAACCCAAATACCCTTGGTGGCGAAAAGAGATTGAACAGAACGTATAAAGAGACTGAGGGACTTGCGGATCACCGCAAGCCCCTCAGTTTGTCAAGTTTACCGGATGGTAAATTTTCTGATACAGTTCAAGAGCACCAGGCATAACTCCTGAAAGAGATCTTCATTGAAGATCCCCTGTTGCATGGACTCCTTGTAAAGAAGCGGCCGGTACATATTCAGTATTACCTCCACGGCTGCAGCATCTCCGGCCTTTGCCAGCGTAAAGAGCGTTATAAAATTATTCATGGTATTCACCTCCCACTGCATCTCTCAGACGCTTGATCGTCCGGTGATAGGACATAGCCGCCGCACCATAAGTGATGCCAAGAGTACGGGCGATCTCGGAAAGACTCTTTTCATCCAGCACTTTGGACAGGAATATGTAGCGCTCCCGCTCACCCAGGTGTTGCAAGGCGGCAAGTAGACGTCCATTTTCCAACTGTTGGGCTAAAGGCAATCCGGAAAAGAGATCCGTCTCACCTGATAACTCAGATGCCTCAGTATATCGTTCGAGGGACTGTTCCATCAGCATAGTATCCGCATGCTTCTTGAGATACGTCCTTTTGTAGTTGCGGATCGCGGCGAGCAGATAAGCGGTAAACTGGTTTTGTGCCGTACAGGATTTATATTGACTATCCCGCATAATAACAGGCCTCCTATTCATGATGATTTCACAGAAAAATCGTCATGATGGGCGGGCTTCGGCATCTCACGACATAGTCCAGAACTATCCGATACAACGAAAACGCCCGCACTCTGCGCATGGCAGGGCGCGGGCGTTCCAGTAAATAGAACGACCTTAATTCGCGTCGTGTTCTCGTAAGGGGTAGTCTTCAACATTACCCGGTATCGTGCTCATAGCTTATTCGCCGCTGTGCATATGCCTCAAACTAGTTTGACTACCAGCTTGCTTCCATCTATAATGCAACAACCTTCCTGGGTTTTAAGTCGGTGGGGCAAAATTCATCTGTCGGTAACCTAAAGTAAACCCTGTAACCACGACGATTACAGGGTTTACCTTGCTTTTGCGTTGTAGGATGAAGCAGAACGACATCTAATCTGGACGAACCCGACTATTTATCTTCTTGGCAGTGAGAAATAATTACGCTACAGGCTTTGCAATACGATGCATTGATCATGATATATCTACGAATCAAATATGGACCTCTTATAGAAAAGGAGCAGTCGTATTTATGTGCTTCAAAAGACAGTCCTGCACTTTGAGATGCACAAAGTGAGCCGGGCTCCATTTTTCCTGAACAATACGGGCAAATCTCATTCATTGAACTTCATTACCTCATTATTCAAACTTGTCACTGAACTGCAGATCCTTCAGGTAGAAATTTACCGATGCGCCGCGATTATAATAAGCAATACACTGTTGGAGGATTGCACTTTTGTCATCGTAGTTTGCCGTAGCGATTCCTACATCTGGCCATCTTTCAAAAGTGTAAAATGGTTTAGAAAAACCAGTCCCTACAGGAGCAACAGATGCAAAAAAGTCAGCTACACCGGTTTGATCACTGCGTACACGCACTTTAGTGCCGTTATTATATGTATAAATAGATCTTGATTCCGTATCTACATTGTACGTGTATACGAGATACGAATTGTACTGAAGTGAGTAATTTTCACCTGCGTTTGACAGAGCCGTGGAAATCAGTGTATATGGGACAGTAACTTGCCAATTCGCAAAGCAAAGGCCTACATTTAGAAGTCCTTGAGCGAATTTGTTCCATTTATCTGCAGTAGATGCTGTTTTTTTGAGGCCCTTTTTCTCATCTACTCGGAACGACGATCCGGTTGTCACTACGCTATAGAATTTACGCCCATTAATTGTTCCATAATACTCTTCTTCGTGTGTGTCCGTGGGAACATAGACAGAATAGGAAGTCAATTCAACGGCCGCATTTTCATAACTATCCAGTTCATCCATTGCGGCTTCTTCAATATACGAATATTCATCACAGAGATTAAGGGATTGCACAAAAGCTCTTGCCTGTGCAATGGTAGTGCCGGAAGCTGTTCTCGTTACTCGAGAATCATTTGCCTGATCAAAAGTAATAGTGTACACGTTATAGTCATTAGTTTCGCTCGTATCCAAATGTGTACCTTCTGCGAAGACAGGAATCACTGTGGAAACGGTGATAACTGCTGCGCAGAGCAATGCCATGCTTCGTTTAAATTTGCTTTTCATGCTGTACCTACCTTTCATGCTATTTGGCGTATTAACTATCACGGAAATCAGGAATCTATTGTAGTTTCCTGTACCGTTGATTTTACTATAGCACGCCATATACACTTTGTCAACAATACTTTTCAACACACAGTATTGAAAAACGCTTTATTTTATGTTATAAATAATAAGCGATGAGCAAAACAGTTGGAAGGGACTGGCCCCAAACAAGGCAAACGGGAATCAAAAGAGTTTGGGGCATCTCAAGGGCGCAAAAACCACAGCGCGGTAACCCCCGCACCTGAAGAAGGTATGGAAAAGGCAGATCAGGCGGAACGCCGAAGCTGTTTGGCAGAACGGTAGGAGTGAGAGCCGTGCAGAACGGCGGCCAGCGCAACCACTAAGGCAGAGATATGAGCCAGTGTGTTGAGATTAGCAGCACTGCTGCCATTTCGAACCCAGAGCCTTTCTTGACCAGATGCCTTAAAGCGGGAGTTATAACGCTCACACTCTGTACGCAAGGCATAGATACGCTTAAAATGCAGGCATTCCCTGTCAATGGAAAGTCTGTAGTCTGTTGGAATGGTCTTATATTTGGTGCAGCCCCGGTTCCTCTTGCCGTTGTTCCAGTTTTTGTGGTTACAAGGGCAAACACCGGTTTTGGACTGGCGGAAGGGGCAGCAGTATTTCTGCCGGATCCCCCCTTTGCCATCGGTGGTCTTACCATCCTTGTGCATAGCCAGCCCGGCCTCACAGACCGGATTACCGGCAGAAAGCGTTTTAGAGGCTTTCGTGCCGCGTGGATTGAGAGGGATAAATGCCTCGCCCTCATAGACTGTTTTTACGGTATTGTAGATGCTTTTCACATCGTAGCCCTTGTCGGCAAGGAAGGCGCACTCTTTCAAAGAAATCGTCTGATCCACGGCCGCGAGGATGTCAGCGGCGACGGCAGAATCGGAGATATTGCCCGGCGTGGTCAGCTCGTAGAGCGGCAGACCGGAGATGCAGTCCACCAGCACATGGCTTTTATAGCCCCAGTAGAACTCATACCGCCGCTCATTGTGCTGGTTGGAGGCAGAGTGGACGCCGAGGGCACAATCCGGGTCGCTTTTTGGGCGGTTTTCCTTGGAGAACTTGTTCTTTGCAAAGGATTTTGGGTTGTTCTGCTTCGTGCTTGCCATGACGGGCGTGGAATCCAGCCCAACGAAGGATGCATCCACCACGCCCAGTTCGTACAACTGCCGCACCAGGCCGGCCATGATCACTTTCAACTCACCGTTGTCCAGCTGCCGTAGATAGCGATCATAAGTCCAATAGGACGGCAGCGGCTCCATGATATTGAAACCGCAGTAATGGGCAATGAGCCGGTTGTTGTCCAGATAATCCATCAAGTCTGTGATCTGCGCGAAGCCTTCGCATTTCATAACGATAAAAGCACAGACCATAGCTTCTTTCGGGAAGCCTCTCCGCCCGGTTGCCGCTCTGGGCAGCGTGAAGTCCAGACTGCTGAAAAGTTTGTCGTAGAACGCAGCGGCGCTTTGGGATGTGAACAACGTCACATCCTGAATGATTTCCTGTCGGTAGATAGCGGCCAGCCCCTTTCTCGTTGGTGTGATTTGCAACTTCATTTTACCAGAATGGGGCTCCGCTTTCTATATCAATGGAGTGATTTTCGGTTTCAGCCATGGCCGGAATCCCTTACAATCTCTACTCTTTTGGAGTTTTGCTCATGGCTGATAAATAATCGTACAGGAGGTGAAAGCTTGGCGAAAGATACATCACAAAGCAATTACCGTCGCGGTATTATGTCTCTTGTTATCTTATCACTGTTGGAATCTGAGGATATGTACGGCTATCAAATGGTTCAAGAAATTGAGCGAATCAGCGATGGTCGTCTGACCCTACAAGAAGGTTCGCTGTATCCGGTATTATACCGCTTACAAGAACAGGGGCTTATTTCCGAAAGGCGAATACTGGTTGGCAAACGAATGATGCGCAATTACTATCACTTAGAGTCCACGGGTGTTGAACGTCTTAAGGCAATGATTGAGGAATATGAATACCTAACAGCGGGAGTATTTGCGATTATTCACAGGGAAAGAGGAAAGAAAGATGACTGAGAAACAGATACGTCGTTATTGCCATGTAGTTGGTAGCTATTTGCCTTGTTCGGGCAGACAGAAGCGCGAGATATTACGAGGTCTTCATCAGCGAATAGTGGATTGTTGTGCTGAAAGCCCGAATAACACTGTAGAAATGGAAAAATTCTTCGGCTCGCCGCAGCAGGTAGCTGCTGCATATGTTGAAGATATGAACACGACCGAGTTGCTAGTTGCTCTGCGCATACGACGGAAAATCTTAACAATTATAAGCATAGGGGTTCTTTCAGTGCTGATTATTTTTGCGATTGTGCTTTGTGCGCAACTCCACGAATACCACCAAACAATAGGTGGATGGGCTGATCGAACGATTACATTATTTAATTAAAAGGAGAACAACAATGAAAAAACACAGACTTGCTTTTCTGGTATTATGCATCACGATTATCTATCTTGTTCCTGTTCATGCTTTTGCTATGAACGGCCAAGACGTAGGCACCACTATTTATAATGAGGATGGCAGCTATGTAGTAGTTACCATTTCTACAGACAATCTGCTTATCACAAGAGCCAGTAAAACGCGAACTGCCACAGTGAAGCACGACTACCATAATGCTGCAGGGGATCTTGACTGGACTGCATCAATGACCGCATCATTTTCTTATGACGGACTTACTTCTCGTTGTACCAGTGTCGGTACCCCTGTAATAACCATCTACGACAACATTTGGAGCGTATATTCAAAATCTTCCTCTAAAAATAGTAATACTGCCACGGGAAATATTACTATGGCGGTGAAACAGCTGATTGGAACATCAAAATTTCCTGTCACAATGACTCTGACCTGTGACAAAAACGGGAATGTGAGTTGATTTCACTAGAAATGCGCACCCTCTCGCGATTTTGAGAGGGTGCGCATTTAGCTGTGTAAACAATAAAAGGCAATCAGAATTGTACCGATAGCCATTGCTCCTCGGCGAAAAGTCTGGTAACATGAAAGTGGAAGATTGTCGATTGGTAGTAAGCGTCCCACTGAAAGGAGATATCCTATGAACGTGACTGTTGCGGATTGCCTGAGACTTCCCACACTGCGTGAAGCGCAGTTAGTCGCCGGTGCCAAAGGGTTGGATCGTGCGGTGTCCTCCGTCAGTGTACTGGAGTGGCCGGAGACAAATCTATTATCTGACGAGTTAATTGTCGGAAACGAACTGGTTATATCTGCTCTCGTGACCATTAAAGATGATGCTGCACGACAGTGCTGTGTATTGCGGCATTTGCGAAGCATGGGCGCAGCAGGCCTTGTCCTATTCTATGTAGGTGTATTCATTCCTAAAATCGACGATGCGCTGATTGCTGTAGCGGATGAGATCAGTCTCCCGCTGATCGCCATGCCTTTTGGTCGGCTGGATTTCCGTTACTCCGATATGATTACGGATGTGGTCGAATACATCCATAATCGCCGGATGCAGGGCAATTATTACACTGCGGAGGTAATGAACAGCATCGCTCTGCTGGAGCCACAGCAGCGGAACATCAACACCGCCTTGCGTCTGCTGTCCGACCGTATGCGTTGTACTTTGCTGCTGACGGATCGGTATCTGGAACGAAGGGGTGCGGCGGCATGGCCTGTTTCCAACCAATGGGACTACCCAGCGCTTTTGCAGATGCTGCAGAAGCGGAAAACGCTATCAAAAGGACAGCTGACAATGGAACTGGAAGGCCACAGCTTCAAACTGTGGGATATACCCGTTCCATCAAAGACCCATCGTGGGATGCACCTGTTGGTACTGGACGAATTTGATCAGATGGAACCCGAAAAACTACGGCAAGCAGTAGACGTGGTAGCGCTGTTTCTGAACATCTGGGACAAAGGCACTTATTACGATGGTACGGACGCACTGGTGGAGGCGATCCTAACGGACGATCCCGCCAAGATGCGAAAGCTGGCGCAGCAGATGGGCATTTCCATTGGTGCGGTCAACACCATGTGGATTTTGCGGCTCACAGATGGACAGACCGGCAACGAATTGGTAATGAGCCAGAAACTGGATGTGATTCTGAAGCTGAAAATATATCTACAGGATCACCACAAAGTCGTCATTGTGGATAGCTATGGCGCATATATCATCGCCTTGACTGATGGAATGCTACTGGAGGAAAATGTGTGGGAGATGGGTGAGGAATTTGTCTCGCTGCTGGAAAAGGAAGGCTGTGCCGCACGAGGCTGCATTTTCGATGATCTGGAAAATACCTCACAAGCCCGTGACGCATATAGCCGGATGGCACGCTGCTTTGCAGAGCTTTGTGCGGTGTATCCGCAGCGTAAGATATACTCGGACAGTGATGTGCGCTATGTGCAGTCCTGTATCGACTCCGTGAAGCAAGGGGAAGATGCGGTAGCAGGCTGTCTGCTGCCCATCAGGAAGCTGAAGGATACTGCGGACGGTGATATTCTGATTGAGACGTTATGCACCTACCTGCTGGATGCGGAGTCCAACACGCAAAGCACAGGTGCCTTGCTATATCTTCATAAAAACACGGTGCATTACCGGCTCAATAAGATCAGAAGCGTTTTGAAATGTGATCTGGTACAGATGCCCGCAACACTGGCTGTATATAAAGCGGCAGTGGTCTATCGCATTCTGAAAGGGATTTAGGAGATACTTACAACTTAACAAAGCAAGATGCACAAAGAGGGACTGCCAAAACAGTCCCTCTTTGTTTCTGCGACCAATGAAACGCTGAAATCCTTGGTTGGCTATCCGATGACCCCGACGCAGAGATTCTGTATACTTTTAAGCAAAGATGGCGGTAACGCCACAAAAAATTAAAGAATATGGAGGAACTCAAAATGTCTACTGTTTTGACGCGTCAGGATATCATCAACATCATCTATGGTGCCACCGTCCTGGGTGCCGGCGGCGGTGGTTCTGCCAGCTCCGGTCTGGGCATGCTGGAGAACTACATCAAGGAACACGGTGAGCCGAAACTGCGCATGATCTCCACTGACGAGATGAATGTCAGCGCCTATGCTGCTGTGACCGCAGGCATGGGTTCTCCCGTTGCACTGAAGGACAAGGACTTTACTCCCTATGCTGTCAACGCCTATAACACCCTGGTGGATATGGCTGCAAACATGGGCCGCACCCTGAGCTACACGCTTCCCGTTGAGATCGGCGGTTTCAACACCTTCGTTCCCATGCTGATCGCCATGATGAACGATATCCCTGTCATTGACGCAGATGGCGCCGCCCGTGCCGTTCCTGCTCTGGATACGCTGCTGCTGCACGTCAATGGTCTGGACACCTCTCCTTTGGCTATGGCCGACCACAAGAACAACCGCCTGACCATTGAGCTGGCCGATCCCCGCGATGCACACGAGGCCGAGGTCATCGGCAGAAACATCTGCGTGGCCTTCGATATGATGGCCGGTCTGTCCGGCTGGATGGTCAATCAGGCGCAGATCGAGGCCGCTATCGGCAATGGCACCATTACCCGTGCCAAGACCGTCGGCGAAGTGATGGCCACGTATAAGACCGAGAACACCACCGAGAATTTCTATGCGTATCTCGCCAAGCATTCCAGCCTGAAGTGCCAGGCCGTTTGCCGCGGTAAGATCACCAAGGTGGAAACAAAGACGGCGGGCGGCTTCGATTATGGCACCGCCACTGTCGCGGGTGAAGACGGCTCCACCTATATGGTTCTGTTCCAGAACGAGAATCTGGTCATCTACAAGGATGGCATCGTGGTCATGACCGCCCCCGACATCATCTCCTTCTACGAGATCAATGATGGTATGCCTCTGACCAATGCTGATACCAAGGAGGGTCAGTATGTGGACATCGGCATTATCGAGGTGGATGAACGCTGGTGGAAGAACGGCGAGGCCGCCATCAACGATGTGTGGGCTCCCTATTTCAAGAACGTGGAGTACACCGGCAAGATCGTCCGTTATCCTGCCAAGTAAGTTTACTCCTACAGGGATTTGATAACAGATAACTCCTTCATATCACCGATTGCCGGGGGATGGGGCAATGTCTCCATCCCCCGGCCCCTACCAAGACAGAACGTATTCCCCATCCCAAAACTTCGGAGAGGAGAATGAAAACATGGAAGAAAACAAGACCCATGTAACGGAAACCAAACAGGAGGATAAGGGCTTATCCCAGATCCAACCCAACGAAAAACGCTCCTGGTGGAGTATTGCCTTCATTTGGGTAGGCACCATGATCTGCATCCCCATGCTGATGGTGGGCGGCATCTTCGGCAGTGTGCTGACCATGAGTTCCATCTTCTGGGCTACCCTCATCGGCTTTGCCATCTGCTGCACCATGATGATCCTGGGCGGCATCGTCGGCTCTGACACCGGCCTGAACGCCACCATGTGCTCCACCCGTGCTTTCGGCATGACGGGTGCCAACTTCACTATGGCGCTGGTCATCTTCATCTGTGAGGCGGGCTGGTTTGCCGTACAGACCGCCACCTGCGCCGTGGCCTTCAACACGCTGATGCTGCATCTGGGCGTGGAGTTTCCCTTTTGGTTGAGCTGCGTCATTTGGGGCGTCGTCATGTTCATCACCGCCGTTTACGGCGTGAAGTGGATGGCGGTGCTGAACTATATCGCCGTTCCGCTGCTGGTGCTGCTGTGCGCCTATGGCGGCATCCATTCCATCAACACCGCCGGCTGGAACACCATCACCAGCGCGGTCACAGAAAACCTGATGTCCATGCCCGCAGCTATCTCTACCGTTATCGGCCTGTTTGCGCTGGGCGCTACCTGTAACTCTGACTACACCCGTTACTGCAAGACCCGCGGCGATGTGGTGAAAGCCACCCTGATCGGCGTTATGCCTGCGGCGCTGCTGATGATCCTGGTGGGTGCTATCATGTCTATCGGCACCGGCAACTACGACGTGGCCGCCATGTTCGCAGGTCTGGGCCTGCCCATCATTGCCATGCTGGTGCTGATCCTCGCCACATGGACGACCAACACCGGCAACGCCTATATGTCCGGTCTGGCCGCCTGCAAGATGTTCTCCATCAAGGACAGCAAGCGTCCTCTTGTCACCATGATCTGCGGTGTGCTGGGCGTCATTATGGCTATTGCCGGTCTGGCGGATTTCCTGAATACCTATATCAGCATTCTGGGCGCGGTGGTGCCTCCTATCATGGGCGTCGTTATCTGCGACTACTGGGTCATCTGCAAGGCCAAGAAGGAGAACTGGTCTCCCGTGCGCGGCATCAACTGGATCGGCATCATCGCGTGGGTCATTGGCGGCGGCTTCGCGCTGCTGGAGACGCTGGGCGTGGTGACGGTGTTCTCCTCCGCGCTGGACGGTGTGATTATCGCCTTTGTGGCCTACTGGATCCTCTATTCCCTGCTGAAGAACACCAAACTGGCAGGCTCCGGCGATATGACTATCGAAGAAGCCTGCTCCGTCGCACAGTAAGGAGTGTTTGCTATGAGTAAAGACAAAGCGTTAGATATTGTATTGTCCGAATTTCTGGAGCTGGCAAAGGTACCCCGCCCCTCCCATCATGAGGAGCGCGTCAGCGAGTACCTGTTCCAGTGGGCCAAGCGCCATGGTCTGGCCGTGGAAAAGGACAACATGAATGAGATCATCATTGACAAGCCCGCATCCCCCGGCTGTGAAAATGTACCTCGTGTGATCTTCCAGGCGCACATGGATATGGTGTGTGTTTGCGAAGAGGGTGTCACCTACGATCCCATGAACGACCCTATCAAGGTCATCAACGATGGTGTGACTCTGACCGCAGATGGCACCAGTCTGGGCGCCGACGACGGTATCGGCGTGGCGATGTGCCTGTATCTGCTGCAGGATGACACCCTGCGTCACGGCCCCATCCGCGCCATCTTCACCACCAACGAAGAAGATGGTATGGACTCCATGGACATTGATCCCAAGTATCTGGATGGCGACTATCTGGTCAATCTGGACTGGGAAACGCTGGGCTCTCTGTGTAACTCCTGCGCTGGCGGTGACTTCTTCAACTACAGCCACAAGGCCGAGTGGGAGAAGCCTATTGTGGGCTGCAAGACGCTGACCATTTCCTTCAGCGGCTTGCTGGGCGGCCACTCTGGCGTGGGCATCAACAAGGGCCACGCCAATGCGCTGGTCAGCATCGCTACGCTGCTGGCAATGCTGCGTCAGGGCGGCGTCAGCTATCGTGTGGCCTCCTTCAGCGGTGGTCAGGCGAAGAACGCCATCCCCGCGTTTGGCACCGCCACGGTCGTTCTTTCCGCCGCCGAGGAAGATCGAGCCAAGGCTATCATTGAAACCTTCCGTGGAGAGTTCGTGGAGGCTTTCGGCAACATCGAGCCGGATATGGTGTTCACCACCGCCTTTGGTGACACTGCACCTGACCGCGTACTGACCGGAGAGATCGGCTACGGTATGGTGGGTCTGATGACCACCGTCCCCAATAATGTCCACACCATGAGCCCGTTTATCGACGGACTGGTGGAGAGCTCCGCCAACCTGGGCGTGGTATCCATGGACGATGATATGGTGCGCTTCACGGTGTTTGCCCGTAGCAGTGTCGCCTATCATGCTACTCAGATCGGTGTAATCTGCGGCGCGCTGGCTAACAGCTTTGGGTTTACCTTCGACAGCGAAGGCCATGTTCCCGGCTGGGCGGTCAATCCCAACAGCAAGCTGACCCATATCGCTTGCGATGCCTACAAGCACCTGACCGGCACGGATATGATCGTGGAGCCGGTACACGCCGGTGTGGAGTGCGGTGCTTTCGCGGAGAAGAACCCCCATTTGGATATGATCTCCATTGGGCCGACGCTGGTGGATGTGCATACGCCCAACGAGGTCTGCAAGATCGAGGACGTCAAGATCACCACCGAGCTGCTGATCGAAATTCTGGAGCGTATCGCCAAATAAAAAGACTTCATCTTACTTCCAATTTAGGCTACTTTCGACCATTGTCTCCTAGACACCAAGAGCCGGGCTGTGGATATCCACAGCCCGGCTCTTGGCAATTTATGCGAGGTATGTGTTTACATTGGCTGCAAGGCCGTAATGCCGCTTTCATGAATCTTGTATCGCAGCCAGGGAACTCAGGAGCGAATGGAAGCCATCTTCTCCCAGCATGGCAGCGGCATCGAACGGGATACTTTCTGATACCGTGGCAGGCGGACGTTCTCCGGATGTATTCCCCTCCGTTGCAGGTGTGGCCTCCGGCTGCATGTTGGACAGTATCTCACGCACCAACTGTTCCACTGTCTGACGGTCTATCTTTGGCGCAGCCGCGGCCTCCGGTGACTCTGGACAGTTTTTGTAATAGATCACGACCGCCATAGAGGATGGCAACACCAAGACCTACACTGCCATTGTCTACGTAGATAAGGGGACGTTGGCTGATTAGTTTTGGGATAAACTGACAGACTTCGTCAATCAAGTTCCCTAGCGGGAGTACGCAAAGCATCAGCAGAGTAATAGCAGTTATCCAAAGTATTGGTAAATCCCCCGCTTTAACCAAGAGGGGCGTCCGCAAAACGCTGACACCCTTCTTCCCCTTATTATGCTACTGTGGGTTAATTGCATTACTGCAATGCAACCGTTAAATCTCAACTTGATAGAATCGTTAGACACATTACGCCAAAGAAAAATCTTCATCTTTTAGGAAATGCAATTTGGTTTTATTCGCACAGCTTGGGTCGTGAAGCCAGTCAACAGAGTCTTCGATTGCCAAACCTTCGTTTCCAATGCTTACAATCGTAAACACCTTAACATCAAACTCCGAATGCCGATGTTCTATAAGTCTTGCATAGTCTAAAAGACATTCGAGTGATGGTTCATTTTCAATTACAGAGAACAACTGCCGCGCCACAGATGAAAACCGGTGTCCACAAATATTGAACTCAAGAGAAGTTAAAGGGCACGTTTCCTTCAGCCTTATTTCAATTGCATAACAATCGTTTGTAATACAAATAGGGTCGTGTGTAATGGAAAAGGATGAGGTAGTAAGCATTGATGATAACAATCCATATTCATCTAACAGCATTACTTTTTCATTTGTAATTCCATACGCTGCAGCAAGAACTGCATGAAGATCACTTTCGCCGTCAACAACGCATGGTGATGTAACATCATAGTTATCATACAACTCATCAGAACTGGGCAGAATACATTCTCCAAATTGGGTAACAAAGGAATACTGAGACATATCTCCAAATAACTCTGCCTCGTGTTTACTCATATGGAATAACGTTTCAATAGCCTTATAGGAAAATTGTCCACTATGATCAATCTCCTCATTCAAGACGGAAGCCCAAAGTCTTTTCATATCTTCATCATTGGCATAACCAGCTCGTTCAAAAAAGCGCCAAAACCAATCAAAATCGTATGTAGCTTTTTTCCCGTCGCTAGTATTTTCATCTAATGCCCTTTTGGTGTTCCGAGCTCTTGCCTCGTCGGCCAGTCGTGCAATATCGGATAGATTTTTGCATTTCAGGTACTCTGTTGCTGTAAGTGCGTTGTCTTGCAAAAGGTCGTATATCAGTCTATTAAGAAAATCGGCCTTGGCTTCGTATATTGCACTCTTCTTGCTAGAATGGCTTGAAAACATGGCTGAAATAAAGGCACTGGCAATTGTCTGAGCGACGAAAGAAGTGGATGGAACAAATGATGAAAAAGTTGCAATTAGCGCATTGAAATCCATAAACGCACCCCGTTTAACTTATTTATTTTATTGTATCACGTTTCTGAACTCATTGCAATTACATTCAAACAATTGAAATTCGACTTTGTCAACTCAGCCCTTCGCTGCCACAAACCATCGGCCTTTTTCAAACCAGAGATAACTCTCCTGCCCCCGTATCCGACAGGTATACCGGTCTCCCACGCCACCCACGCTTTGACAGGCAGCGCGGCGTACATCCAGTATCTTGTCAATGTGATACCTTCGTGTCTCATCGAATTCAATCTCAATGGGACGCATCTTTCCACCTGCATCGAAATGCACTGTCACCGGCACATACCGCTTTTCAAGCTCCATTCATTTACCCCCTATCCTGCGAAATATCCCACGGGATGTACGGTGTGATCATCCTTGGGATTGATACGGCCCAGCACCGGATCAGACATGGTGATAGCGCGGCGCACGCTCATATAGCCATATCGCTGCCGTAGCCTGTCCACAGTCACATCGATCTGCTCCCACGCGCTCCGACGCCTATCGTTATCAAAAAGTGAAGTTTGTATACCAATAGTCGCATCTACCAGATCGGCGCCACGCACACCAATACTGCGTATCGGTGCCGTCCACGAATAGCTGCGACGGAACAGGTCGAACGCCACTTCTGCGATCTCCGCACTGGAGCAGGTCGGAACCGCCAGCTTCCGCTGGCGGCTATACCAGTGCAGTTCTTTGTCCCGGACGCTGACTTCGACCACCATACACTTTGATGCCAGCTCCCGCATCCTGCAGGCAACGCTTTCCGCCAAAAGATACAGCATGAGACGCACATCATCATCATTGACCAAATCGCGCGGTGTGGTGGCGCTGTTGCCCACCGATTTTATGGCGCGAATATGGTCACTGCGCTGCACAGGTGATATATCTAATCCGTTGGCGAAGGTGTGCAGCACCAGTCCCATCTTTCCCAGCTTATATTCCAGAAGCTCCGGCGATGCCTCCGCAAGCTGTCCAATGGTATATATCCCAACACCGCGCAGCTTGCGCTCAGTGGCCGGACCGACATAGAGGAGGTCGGCTGCCGGCAACGGATAGACGAGTTCTTTGTAATTATCCCGCTCAATGCGGGTGATGGCGTCCGGCTTTTTGTAGTCGCTGCCCAGCTTCGCTGTGATCTTATTATCTGAAACGCCGATGCTGGCGGTGATCCCCAGCTCAAACTTGATCCGCTCGCGGATCTCTTCAGCAATACTCATGGCCGAGCCGAACAGTCCAACGCTGCCGGTTACATCCAGCCAGCTTTCATCAAGTCCAAACGGTTCGATTTGGTCGGTGTATCTTTCGTAAATCTCATGAGCCATTTTACTGAACCGGATATATTCATTCATGTCGGCAGGCAGCACCACCAGATCAGGACAGACCTGTTTCGCCTGCCAGATGGCCATGCCTGTCTTGACGCCTCGTGGTTTCGCTATGTAGTTGGCGGTAAGGACGATTCCGTGGCGGCCCTCCGGATTGCCGCAGACCGCCACCGGCTTTTGCCGCAGCTCAGGGCGGCGTTGACATTCTACAGATGCGTAAAATGCGTTCATGTCCACATGCAGAATATGCCAGCCCACCCTTTATCCCTCCTCACAGTTTTCTTAGTTTTATAATAGAACACAAGTTCTAAATATACAAGAGGTAACTTGAGGAAGCTCTGTGCTGGGCTGGCATTTTGACAATACAAAATATGGGAGGAGTATATGCACAACATTTACAGCGGTTGTGCATTGATAAAAAAGAGGCTGGCAGTAAGGCTGTATCTGTGAGGAAAAATTCTACGCCTTACAGAAAAAAGGCGAGGATAGTTCATCCTCACCTTTCCCGTGTCATGTATTATTCTTTTTGCTCCTGTATCGCAGCCAGGGAGTTCAGGAGCGAATGGAAACCATCTTCCCCCAGCATGGCGGCGGCATCGAACGGGATGCTCTCTGATGTTGTCGTAGGTGGAAGATCTCCGGGAGTATTCCCTTCCGTTGCAGGAGTGGCTTCCGGCTGCATATTGGACAGTATCTCACGTACCAACTGTTCCACTGCCTGCCGGTCTATCTTGGGCGTAGCTGCGGCCTCCGGTGACTCCGGACAGTTTATGCAATGGATCACGGCATTGACAAGGAACTGTGCCTTGCGCCGCCCCTGTTCGTTCAGAATAGTGGCTACCTGTCGGTGGCTTGGGTCGCCGGCATTGAATTGCACCGTGAATCGGAAGGCGTCTTTCTTCTCGCCCATACTGTTCACCTATTTGCTTTCGTGGCCGCGTATAGGAGCCCGTACCCGGCAGCGTTGGCACCGATCTCCTCCACAAAGATGGCTGTACCAATCTTGCCGGAGTTTTCGATCTGTTTGCGGAGTAGCAAGGAACCGCCACCTACGAAAATGACCTTGCCGGTACGCAGCTCGATCTTCCGCTCACGCAGGGTACGGAACAGGTCTGCCACAAAGGACTCTGCGCCGCGCTCTACCAGTGCTTGGATCTCGCTTCCATACTCTGTGCTGCGACCGGTAAGGATGGCATCAATGTCCGTTTCCTCCAGCAGCAGATCATAGTCGGCACGGATCTTGGACAGCAGCCGATTGTAGAGAGTGATAATGCCATTTTCCAGTGAATCACAGGATGCCCAGTCCGCCGCGCCGTAGCGCAGGGAGAGATAGTCGGCGGTAAATCCGCCAATATCGATCACAATGGCCTTGGCGACCGTGCCGAGCTGGAGCTGTTTGAATACCGGAGCCGTGGCGGCCAGTGCCTGCGGGAAGCAAATCGCCTCCGTGATACAGATGGAATAGACCTTGCCGTTGAACTCGAACCCGATCATACCCCTGTCAAGAAAATATTGGGCAAAGCGCTTATACTGCGTACCGTAATGTGCAGGCGGCAGACCCACAGCAAGCTGAATGTCCATCAGCTGATCCGGCGCGTACCGGCCTGCGGCATTGATCTCATAGGCGATGGCGAACAGCGTCAGAATGAAAAACCGGTCGTCTTCCGTCTTATCCCGGATATAAGGGATACGCTGGTCGGAGAGGGAGTAATACTTCCCGTTGTAGAACATGATGTTATCGCCAAAGGGCGGCCGGGTATCGCTTTCCATTAGACCGGAAGTAAATGCCCGGCTGGTGGTCTTGATCTGTTTATTTCCGTGGTCGATGCAGACTAACATAGAATCAGCTCCTCATTTTGTGTTTATACTGTGTTTATACGACTTTAATACGCATTACTGCAACAGATAGGAAAAAGACAGACGTGGAAATCTCCACGTCTGTCTTTATACACATTCATCAGAGCTTCTTTAATTCCTCCAGAAAGTCCGGAAGGATATCGAAGATGATGGTACAAATAACCGTCCAGTTGGTATCCTCATAGTGATGCACCAGCCGATGGCGCAGTCATGCAATTTTGATCCATGGGATATTGGGGTGTGCATCCCTGAACCCATCCGACAGGTTTGCTGCGTGCTCTCCGATATTATACAGCGGCGTTGTGATAGCCCATTGGACAGGTTCTTTTTCAAAGATCACATCCGGTGTGATATGCTCTGTACGCACATAGTCCAACAGTTTTTCTGTCGTCTCACGGATCTTTTCTACCCGTTGCTGGTCGCTGTACTTCATGCGATCTGCACTCCTTCCTCCTGAATCGCGCGGTAAAAAGCGCTTCCGGGGTTGATCTCCCGCAGCTCATAGACGTCCACCGGCTTTTGCAGTGTGCGGTGCAGTTCTTCCGCAATGCAGAACACATCTGTCGGATCAAACTGTGCTCCGCCGACTATGACCATGTCGATGTCAGAAGCAACGTCTGCCTCCTGTCTGGCGTAAGAGCCGAACAGGATCGCTTTTTCAGCCTTGTATTTCTTCAGCAGCGGCAATACAGCGGCGATGATCTCGTTCAACGTATAGATCTGCTCAGACACAGCTTCCACCTCCGTCTCTTATCATATGTCATTTTATATTTTTTATCTTACCCTAATCAAGTGGGATTGTCAACGAATGTCCGTATCTACCGTTGTTTACGCTCCTTGTTAACAGATAGAAAAGACAGGCGTGGATAGGCCATGGCATCGATCTGGCTGTCATAGGCCAGATTGTCGTAGCTGAAAATCTGGCTGTCCTTATCATAGCTGATATACCGTTGTGCGGTCATAGGACAAGCACCCATGCGCTTTCCGTGGGGGTTGACAAGGCGCTCTCCGCCGATATGGGCTGACAAACGGAGGTTTCTCCGCAAGGAGGGATACGCGCCATAAGGCGGCGGACAGGTGATGTCCGCCGCCTTATGGCTATTTTAGATGAGGTGTTTGCAGCTTGATCTCAAAGGAAATGCGTATCGGTCAATCAGCCGTTCTTGCGCTTGATGACCAGCGCGGCTCCGGTCAGCGACAGCAGGGCACTTACGCCGTACAGCGCCACACCGGCGTCAAAGGTCTTGGGAGAGGAAATCGGCTTCTCCGGTGTGGTTGTTTTGTTCGTGCTATTGCGCTTATAAGTGTTTACAAAGGTCATCTGATCCTCAGCAGCGCCTTCACCATTTCTAGTGGAATAGATATTCATCTTGGGAATACCATTCTCATCCTCTGCTTCACCGGGCAGTACATACCACACCGCGTCGGAATACGTCCATCCCGGAAGGTTATTATTCTTCTCACAGACAGAGAAGCCCTCGCAGACAAACTGCCTAACCTGCTTCGTCGGGCCGCTGATGATCAGCTTGCCGTCATAGTTACCCACACCTTTGGTGGTCACGACAGCCGTGTACGTCACATCCTTATATTCCGAGGTATTGCCGTTTCCAACGTCAAAAATCTCCAGTGTAAAGTCCGTCTTGCCGGGAGCGGTGTTGCCGCCCAGCTTCACCGTCTTGGTGAAGGGGATCTCAACGGTACGAAGATTCTCGGTATAGCTGTTCGTAAAGCTCATCCGATCCACAGGATTGCCTCGCTCCCATACATACCTGTTGTCCGTTTTATGGGCAGGATAAAGCGTCAGTGTTCGACCATCCGATGCGTCAATAGAAAAAAATGCATAGTACACATCCTCGGAATACGTCCATCCCGCATCCCTGTCGTCCACTTCACGGACATAGAATCCCCCTATACTCTCCGGTACATCTGCTGCCGGAATCGTCATTTCACTGGAAAAGCTGCCAATTCCCGTGCCGGAGGTGTCAAAGGAAAACCTGTAAAGTGTTGTATCTGCGCCGCCATTTTCATCCGGCAAAAAGGCTTCAAGGGAGAAACGCATCGGGCCGGGAGCAAATGCGCCCTTCTGCTCCACAACTTTGGTAAAGGGAATCTTATACGCCTCCGGTACTTCAGGCGTAGGCTGATTTACTCCGGGGAGGCCACCCGGTATTTCCACAATTACGCCGCCATCCGTTGCCCATGCGGTGGCGGCCAGACCCAGTGTCATGACCAGGGCCAACAGCAGGGCGAATAAGGTTTTTCCGTTTCTTTTCATGTGTTTTACCTCCATTATTCATCGTTATTTTTCCGGCGCGCACAGCGCCAAGTGAACAAAGCCAAGGCCACCAGCGCGATCCCAAGGATCACCGCCAGCCCTTTCCGGCATTTACGCATGGCGTTGTCTCCTTCCCGTGTTCACACACGCGCATCACTCCCACTGGGGATAGAAATAAAGTACCGTGTCCGGCTCTATCTGAATGGGCAGATAGGAGCCGTGCTGTCCCTTGTCGATGGACAGATAGGTGTAGTCCTCAAAGGCCATGGGAACCTGCACGATGAAGCTATCGTGGATGATCCGTTCCGTCTCGCCGGGCGTGTATCTCTTGCCGCCGGTGCGGGTCAGATCCAGCATGATCACACCGGAGTATTCCCCGTTGCCGGTCAGTCCCCAGTCGCCTGTATAGACCTCCTCCGGTGTGACGAAGTCGCTCTCATACCACCATGTAAAGGTGGCCGAGCCCCAATCGTCCTCCTGTCCGTTGTTGGCGTGCAGCTCCAAGGTGGCCAGAGCGGGCTTATCCGTATGGCCATCCCACGCCCATATCTCCTGCGTCAGCTGGGAGCCGCTGGGGCACGTCCAGCCGATGTCGCTGCCGAAGCCGTCGTTCCCCTCCTGCGAGTAAAAGGTGAAATCGTAGGCCAGCTTCCGGTCGTTCTCATAGTCGTAGGGCAGCGCCACGATTCCGGGGATGGGATACCAGCTCAGGGTATCGGGATGGCTGTCGGTCAAAAGCAGCTCCGTGGTATCGGTGGGGACAGACCCCAGATCGTTGGAGACAAACAGCAGGATCGGGTCGCCGCTCTCACTGCGGTAGAGCACCTCAACGGTATCGTAATCGCCCTTCGCCTCGTTCCACCGGACGCGGTTCACCGCCACGGTGGCGTTGGGGTCACGGGGCACCACGCAGAACAGGCTTCCGCTGTCGCCCACCACCCGCTCCTGCGGGATATTCCGAATAAAGGCATACTGGGCGCACAGTCCCGGCGCCGTATCATTCATCCAGTCCCGCAGGGGAACCGCCAGATCACTCAGCTTGCCGTCGATATCGCCGATGTAGGCCACCGCGAAACGCTCGTCCTGCTGCCGGTCATCCAGCTCCTGCCGCAGCAGATCCAGAGAATCGTCATAGGCCCCCGGCTCGCCGCCCATACCGCCGCCCGTGTTGCCGCCGCCTGTTCCGCCGGTGGTCGTTCCGTCACTGATATTGATAGTTCCCATGCCGGGTATCTCCACCTGACACCCTGCCAGCGACAGCGTCATGGCCAAGGCCAACAGCGCCGCCACAAGAAGCCTGACCAGTTTCTCCCCATTATTACGCATGGGTCGCCTCCTTTCCGTGTTCACACACGCTTACTCCGTCCACTGGGGATAGAAATAAAGTACCGTTTCCGGTTCCATCTGAACGGGCAGATAGGAGCCGTGCGTACCCTTGTCAACGGCAAGACAGGTGTAGTCCTCAAAGAGCATGGGCACCTGAACAATAAAGCTGTCATGAATAAGCCGCGCCGTCTCGCCGGGCTTGTATCTCTTGCCGCCGGTGCGGGTCATATCCAGTGTCAGCACGCCGGAGTATTCCCCGTTGGCGCTCAGCGACCAGTCGCCTTCATAGACCTCTTCCGGTGTCGTATAGTCACTCTCATACCACCAGATAAAGGTGCCCGAGCCCCAATAGTTCTCCTGACTGCTGTTGGCGTTCAGCTCCAAGGTGGCAATCGCGGGCTTATCCGTCTCCCCATTCCACACCCACAGTCTCTGCGTCAGCTGAGAGCCGTCGGGGCAGGTCCAGCCAAAGTCGCTGCCGTCGTCTCCATCGTTCCCCTCCTGCGAGTAAAAGGTGAAGTCCATGGCCAGGTTTCTCTCGTTCTGATAGTCGTAAGGCAGCGACACCGCTCCGGTGGTGGGGAGCCAGCTCAGGGTATCGCCATAGCGGTCGGTCAAACGCAGCTCCGTGGTTTCAAAGGGAGTCTTCTCCAGATCGTAGGAGACAAACAGCAGGATCGGCTCGCCGTTCTGGCTGCGGTAAAGCTCCTTAATGGTCTCGTAGTTGCCCTTCGCCTCACTCCACCGGATGCGATTCACCACCACGGTGGCATCGGGATCACGGGGCACCACGCAGAACAGGCTTCCTTTGTCGTCCACCACCCGCTCCTGTGGAATATTCCGGATGAACGGATACTGGGCGCACAGCATCGGCGCCTTATCATTCATCCAATCCCGCAGCGGAAGTGCCAGATCACTCAGCTTGCCGTCGATATCGCCGATATAGGCCACCGCGAAGCGCTCGTCCTGCTGCCGGTCATCCAGCTCCTGCCGCAGCAGATTCAGAGAATCGTCGTAGGCCCCCGGCTCGCCGCCTATATTGCCGCCGTTCGTGCCGCCTGTGCTGCCGGTGGTCGTTCCGTCACTAATATTGATGGTTCCCATGCCGGGTATCTCCACCTGACACCCTGTCAGCGACAGCGTCATCATAAAAACCAGCAGCACGAACACAGTCAGCGTGGCCGGCCTCTTCCAGTACTTGTGCATGGCGTTGCCTCCTTCCTGCGTTTTGGTATCACTTATCCCTGCGCGGGGTCAAACATGAAAAGCTCGTAGGGTATCTGCTGGATGGGAAGTCCGTCGGCGCTGCTTCCGCCGGCCACGTTCAGCACCGGGAAAATATCGAAGGCCGCGGGTACCTGCACAGGGAACGCGCCCGACACCGTGGTGGGCGCCTCGCCCTTCGTATACTGCCGGCCGCCGCTGCGGGTCATGGTCAGCTCCATCTGCGCTCCGCCGTCCGTCAGGGACCAGCTGCCCTCATAGATCTCCTGCGGATCGCCGTAGTCCTTGGTATACCACCATGTGAAGGTGATCTGTCCCGGCTCCGTGCCGCTGCCCTGTGTCAGGGACATGGTGGCCATGGCGGGCTGCTCAGCAAGATCGCCCTGCCACGTCCAGATGTGTCCGACCAACTGCTCCGCCGTAGGAGCCGTCCACATGCCATCGTCGCCCACATCGCCGCCATCCATGCTGTCGTTTCCGGTGTAAACGGTAAAGTCGTAACCCAGCTCACGGCCGTCCTCAGGGGAATAGGGCAGCGCCACTATACCGTAGTAGGGATACCATTTCAGGGGATCTTCTCCGCTGTTGGTCACGATCACCTCGGTGTCGGGATCGGTCGCCTCCCCCATGTCGGCGCAGGCAAACACCAGAAACGGCTCGCCGCTCTCGCTGCGGTAGAGTACCTCGACGTTATCGTAGCCACCGGCCTTCTCATTCCATTGGATGCGGTTCACCACCACAGATGCGTTGGGGTCACGGGGCACCACGCAGAACAGGCTGCCGCCGCTGCCCACCACCCGCTCACGGGGAATATTCCGAACGAAGGGATACTGGGCGCACAGTTCCGGCGCCGCCTTACTCACCCATTCCTGTATCGGAAGCTCAAAATCGTCCGGGCCGCCTGCCGCGCTGCTGATATAGGCCGCCGCGAAGATATAGTCCGGCACCTCTGCCATGCTCTTCCGCAGCAAGGCAAGGGATTCATCATTGTCGCTTCCCGTATGGATCGTATTATCGCCGCCCGCATTGCCGCCTGTGCTGCCGTCGTTGATATTCACGGTTCCAATGCCGGGAATTTCTACCTGGCATGCTGTCAGCGATACCATCATCGCCAGAGCCAGCAGCAGACAGAGAATGAGGTTCTTTTTCATCGCTTCCTCCTTCCGTTGCGTAGTACTAGAACTTACCGCTTGTACTGGAGCCGCCGCCGCCGGAGTGATCGCTGCTGCCGCTGTCGCTGTCATTAGAGATCTTTCGGCGGGTTTCCGTGGTGTGGGTATAGCGGTCATACTGCTCCGTCAGGTTCAGGCCCTCGGCGGTCACATAAGCATCCGCCTCCGCGCCCTGACGGACGGTCTTCATTTTGCTCTTCAGGAACAGGCACACCGCTATCGCCAGCACCACGCCGATACCCAGTGCCATAGGCAGCACCTTCATCAGCGGCTTGCGGACAGGGTGTCCCTGCTCGGCACGGTCCAGATATTCGTCGCAGGCGGACAGATAGTCCTCAAAGCCACCTTTCCAGTCATTGTCGGCGAAGTTGTCCAGAAAGACCTCCGTCATCTGATGGCGTCCATATTTGTTGACTGCGTACTCGGCAGTGCCGCCGTCACGGACGAACAGATCGTAGTCCCGGTCGTACATGCTTAGCATCAGCATGATGCCCTCGCGGTTTTCGCCGATACCAAAGTCGTTGCCGTCATAGATGGCCACCGCCGCATAGTGGATATCGCTGTTGTAGTCCTCATAGTCATCCACGGTGACAATGTACACGCCGCAGTTATACCGCCACGAGATCTCGTCGGCCATCATCTCCAGCTCCAACCACTCGTCCTCGTCCAGCAAGCCCACCGTGTCATAAATGAAGAGGTCATCCTCAGTCTGCTCCGCCCATGTGGGAACCAGCATCGTCAGCACTGCCAGCAGGGCCAGCAGATATGTCAGAATTCTTTTTTTCATCTCAGCCGCCCTCCTTACATCAGCATCAGTATCGCCGCCGCAATGGCACTTACCGGTACGGCGATGGCGGCGAAGATGGCCCAGAACTTGCCCATGTCCGTAGGCAGGTCACCCACCAGCTTGCCGGTTTGTCCGTTCATGGCAAAGAGAAAATCTTTGTCGTTCCATTTGGTGTGCAGCATCCAAACCGGCAGCAGCGCATAGTGCACCTTGCCGCGGCGTAGCCGGATATCCTTGCCCTTGGTGATGCAGGTGTCGTACTGCGTGGTGGTGCGGCGCAGCGCACCCTCCAGCGAGGCAGCACAGCGTCCGTCCGCCCGCTCCTGACTCTGCTCCACGGTCACGTCGTACTTGTCCGCCAGGAAGCCCGGCAGATACGCCGTGGAAAAGGCTCGCAGATCCTTATAGTTGTAAGGCTCGATGGAGTCCATGTGGTCGTCAGGCATCTTGCTGGATGCGTCCACCGGCACCTTCTCGAAGGCAATGGAGCCGCCGCGGCGCACGTCGTAGTGCTCCACCTCGGTGATCTCATAGTCGCCGCTTTCGTAGACGTGGGTAATATGGCCCTCGTAGTCCACAGTACCCTCCGCCTGTCCGTCAAACATCCAGAAGGGGACGTACACGCCCTTGACCTCCTCGATATGATTGCCGTTGGTAAAGGCCTTGGGCAGCAGGGGCTTGCCCTTATAGTGGTTCTTCAGGGCGGCCACTGCATCCTCCTTGCTGAGCTTGAAGGGGATCACGAAGTCCGGCTTCAGCGCACCGCTGAACTGGCCCGGTACCACGGTGGGATTGCCGCAGTAGGGGCAGGAGGTGGCGGCGGTGGAGGCGTCGCAGATCAGCTCCGCGCCGCAGCTGGGGCAGGAATAGGCCTTCATGCCGTCGGCCTCCGTGCCCCAGTCACTGCTGAGGCTGGAGGTATCCCAGCCCTGCGACTCCATCTCCGCTATTTTCTGGCGGTTCTGTTCCGCCTTGGCGTTGGCCTGCTCCGTGGCGGCCACAGCCTTGGCCTCTTTCTCCGCGTACAGAGCTTCGATCTGCGCCACGTCATATTTTGCACCGCAGAAATCGCATTCCAGCATACCGGATGCCCCCACAAAATGCAGGGGACCGGTACATGCCGGGCATTTATAGTTGGTAATTTGGGATGCCATTACTTTCTCCTTTCCGCTACGGGAGCGGCTTTGGGCCGCTCCCGTGGAAAATGGCGTTCAGATATTTATACGATTAATCAGGGGCAATCAAAGGCTGAGGTTGTACGCACCGGCAGCGATCAGCTTGCCGTTGTCACCGAAGAACAGGGACAGGCAGCACGCCTCATCCTCGGCGGCGTACCAGGTGTATACACCGCGCTGGTACTCCTCATCATACTGGTACTCAGAGCAATCTACACCGATATGCTCCTTCAGATCCGCATAGGTCAGCTTCGACTGCGCATCACCTTCAGTGAAGTAGTTCAGGCCGCCCAGATAGGTGAAGAATGTCTCGTTCAGCACTTCCAGCGTTGCTCTGTCAGAGGTCACGGCCTGTATATCCGTGGATTTCATATCAATGCCGGGCAGAGCGCCGCCCTTATCGCTGCTGCCGCCACCACCGCCGCAAGCAGCAAGGGACAGCGTCATCAACACGGCCAACATAAGCGCAATCGATTTTTTCATAATAAGTTTCCTTTCTTTTTGCATCGTCATTTGTTATTCCGTCCAACTATGGCAGGAAGGATCAGCGCAAAGGGGCACCGCAGTTCTGGCAGAATTTCTCACCGTTGCTCTTCGCTCCGCAGCTGGGGCAAAAAGTGGAAGCGCGGGTCTCCGCCTCCGGCTGCTGGGGGATAGGCTGCTGAGGGGCAGGCTGCTGTGGCTGCTGGGGTGCCGCAGGCTGCTGTGGCTGCTGGGGCGCTGTATACTGCTGGGGCTGCTGCGGCGCAGCATACTGCGGCTGCTGGGGGGCAGCGGCATACTGGGGCTGCTGGGGCTGCTGATACCCCTGCTGGGGTGCAGCATTGTACTGGGGCTGCTGCGGCTGCTGATAGCCCTGCTGAGGTGCGTTGTACTGGGGCTGCTGGGAATAGGGATTCTGATAGGGCTGATGAGGCTGCTGGGAATAGCCGCCCTGCTGATAGGGATTACTCTGATAGGGGTTGTTCTGGTAGGGATTGTTCTGATAAGGGGCTGCCTTGATAGGAACGCCCTGATACGTTCCTTTGCCGAAAGCCAGCAGGGGCATGAAAACATAGGGCAGGAAAATCAGTCCCGCCGCAAAGCCACCGCCCTTGCCGAATGCCTTGGCCAGCCGAATCTGTGTCTGGATACCCAGAATGATGTTATAGAGGGGGATCAGCATCAGCAGGAAGCGCATACCGCTGCCCCAAGTGATATCAAACAGCACATAGAGATTGTAGAAGGGAACAATGGCCGCCCAGCCGGGCTTACCGGCCTTCCGGAAGATAATCCACATGCACACCAGAACAAACACGCACAGGACAAGCGAGATAATGGTGGGCAGCGGGTTAAAGGCCGGGGCACTGCTGTAATCGTAATAATCGTAATAATCGGAATAATCGTACATTGCGTTCTCCTTTCCTAACGACACCGCCGGCTGGCAGTGTGCTTGCCGACTAATGTGATTTGTTGTTACAGGGTTGTTGCCCAATCCAGACAGAATCTTTTGCCACCGCGCTTCACGCCGCATAATGGGTAGAAATCGGGAGAATGGCTCACCTACGCCTGAGGCTGATAGGGCGGCTGGGTACGGTGTGCTTAATCTTCCTCTGCCGGAGCATATTCCTCGGAGGTACCTGTAAGGAGCTCCCACAGGAGCGTCCTCAGGGCGTCCTCATACTCACCGTTGTATTCTGCCGTGAGAATCTCGTCCTCTCTCTGGCTGGTGATGTGGAGGTAGCTCTCCGTCCCGTCAAGGGCAGACACCCCCTCTGGCAAGGCTCTGGGCGGTTGATGCCAGTTCTCCCGAAGGCACGTCTCCACCTCTGCCCATTGCTCCGACGTCAGGGGCGCATCTATCCGCTCGACCCTTTCTCGGCTACCCTCGGTGTCGATGCACCACCCGGAGATGGTATACGCACCGTCTGTCTCCTCCAAATCAAAGCGGAAACAGTCGTCGTAGCACGAAGCACTCTGCGACCAGTGGATGCTCTTCAGCGTGTCAGCGTCCTGAAAGACGTTGGCAAACTCGTTCTCCATGCCGCCGCCGTCCATTATGCGGTCGGTGACAAAGTGCTTATAAAGACCCGAGATCGTAATACCCACCACAACGCCCGCGATAAGAATGACGATCATCTTCTTCATGGCTTTAGGGGCGGGGGCTGCCGCAGTTGGCGCAGAACTTGCCCTTATTCACCGTGCCGCACGAGCAGGTCCACTCGTCGCTGGCAGGCTTGGGCTGGCCGCACTCGGCGCAGAATTTGCCGGTGTTCACCGCGCCGCAGGCGCACTTCCACTCGCCGGCGGGGGCGGGCTTGGGCTGGCCGCACTCGGCGCAGAACTTGCCGGTGTTGCCGCCGTGGCCGCAGGAGCAGGTCCAGCTGGCGGGAGCGGCCTGCTGTACAGGCTGCTGGGCGGCCTGCTGCTGACCCATGGCGAACAGGTTCTGGGCGTTCATGCCGCCGGCCTGACCGGCCATTCCCATGCCCATAAAGGCCATGGCAGGGCCGGCAGCCGTGTTGGAAGCCGCCATCTTCATGGCGTCGCCCTGACTGCCCACCAGATGGGCGGCAGCGCGGGTGGGATCCATGAAGGCCGCGTTCCGCTGCAGCTCCTTGAGCATCTTCTCGTCTTCCTCGTCGGCCGTCACACTGGATACGCCGAAGGAAACGATCTCGATACCCCGCAGGTCGCGCCACTTCTTGCTGAGGACCTCATTCAGGGCGTCGGCCAGCTCCATGGTGTGGCCGGGCAGCTGGGAGTAGCGGATGCCGTTTTCGCCGATCTTGGCGAAGGCGGGCTGCAGCGCCGTCAGCAGCTCGGTTTTCAGCTGGCTGTCCAGCTTGTCGCGGGTATATGCCTCCGCCACATTGCCGCACACATTGGTGTAGAACAGGGCGGGATTGCAGATGTGATAGCTGTACTCGCCGAAGCAGCGGATGCCCACATCAATGTCGATACCGGCCCGCTGATCCACCACGCGGAAGGGCACGGGATTGGCAGTGCCATACTTGTTTCCAATCAATTCCTTGGTGTTGAAGTAATAGACACGCTGATCCTTGGGAGCCTCACCACCGAAGGTGAAGCGGGTGGTCATGCTGTCGATGACAGCACGGACGCTCTCCTTAAACTCACCGGTAAACAGAGAGGGTTCGGTGGACATATCGTAGGTAAACTCGCCGGGCACGGCGCAGACCTCCACGATGCGGCCCTGATCCACGATCATCATGCACTGGCCGTCGGCCACGGCGATGACGCTGCCGTTGGAGATGATATTGTCGCTGCCCTTGGTGTTGCTGCTGCGGCCGGAGGTGCGCTTCTGACCCTTAACAGCCATGACGTTCTCAGGCAGTGACTCGCAATAAAAGTACTCTTTCCACTGGTCAGCCAGTACGCCGCCTGCGCTGCCCAATGCCGCTTTAATCAGTCCCATAGTTATGTAATCTCCTTTTCTTTGTAATAATTTCTATCTATGAATGATTTGTTAATCCTCGTTCCACCAATGGCCGTTCCACCACAGGCCGTCCGACCGCTCGCAGTAGACGATCCACATCTGATGCGGGCCCTCTCCGAAGCGGCGCAGCTCCAGATAGTTGTTGTCGATCACGGTCACGTTGAACTCAACACCCTTCGGGCCGCCGCCCAGCGCTGCGAACCACTCCTGATTGCCGCAGTCGTGATACATGGGGCCGCCGAGGAACTTTATATACAGCTCGTTCAACGTTTCACGTTCGCCGTTGGAGTAGGTGGCGTCGTACTGGCATACCATGCTCCATACACCCTCGCCCATAAAGTCGGTCACGCCATCAGCGCTCAGGAATGTCAGCGTCAAGGACTCGCCCGCCGTCTCCATCGGTATCCTCCCGTCCGCCGTCTCGACCGAAGTTCCGACCCATGTCCCATCCAGATACTGCCGATTGACCTCGTAAACAGCATCGGGATGGGAGTAGGAGAAGCTGCCGAAGCCTATGTCGCCCCAGTAATCATCGTCGTCATCGGACTCCATATTCCCCGCCGGGTCAACGCCGTCCACCGGATCTGCCACATCGTTGTTGTCGCCGGACAGGGGCGGTGTGTCTATCGTGGTGCTGCCGTTGTTCTCCGGCTGCCCGTGGGGAACAAACTCCACCTGACAGGCCGTCAGGCTCACCGCCAGCGCCAGAAGCAGCGCCAGCGCGATCCATCGCCGCTTCATGGTTTTAAGCCCAGGGATCCTGAGCGGCCGGGATGCGGATGCCGCTGAGAGAGCTGGAATACTCCCACAGGAACCATTCGCCGGTGGAGGGCTTTTGCCGCAGCTTGATAGGCCGGGGGGAGTCCGCGCCGGGCGTGGCGATAAATACCCGCAGATAGCCCGGTTCAATGTCCTGCGGACGGGGGTCAGCCAGTACGTTCAGCACATAGGGCTGTGTGGGAACGTAGCTGTTCTGGGGAGTAGCCCCGGCGAAGTACGCCAGCGGCAGATACTCCTTGCCCCGCAGACGATCCCGCAGGAACTGGCTGTCATAGGGAGTCATGGGTCGGGGCCCCCGCAGGATGTTCATAGCCTCCACACCTTCGTTGGGATTTTTTACATACAGGTTCAATGCACACAGGAAGCCCGCCACCACCTCGTCCGGGGTGTTCAGGGACAGGTTTCGGAATTCTGCCAGCGAAGCGGGCAGCGCGTTCAACGTTACTTGCATATCTCTGCCTTCCTTTCTCTGATTTCCATACCGTTCGTCAGCCGTCGCCTCTCACACTGCTGGAGAAGGTAGCGGCCGTGTAGTACTCGTCGCCGTCACGCAGCACGAAGTACAGCACATAGTAGTCACCTTCGCCGTTGAACCAGCCGTAGGCATGCTTTTCACTGTTCCAGCTCCTCTCATCCATGCCGGTATGGGGAATGCCATCCTCGCCGCCCAGCATGGCCTTGATGTCGTCATAGGTCAATTTCGAGGACTTAGAGGAACTCATATCCCACAGCTCCTGACGCACCTTCTGCATGGTGGGCAGATCCGCCCGGCCGGTGGCATCGGGATTAGACTTGCCGTACTCACCCTGACAGTTGGTGGTAGTCCGTTCAAAGGGATAGTTCTCCGGTAGGCCACCGTTGTCGCTGCCGCCAGCCGGGGGAACAGAGACAGTATCGCCGCTGCCGTCATCGGGGATAAGACTGGTGTCAATCTGATAGGTATTGGCGATCTCCATAAAGGTCTTGCCACGATAGTACTCCACCGCGCTTTCGGGCATGGGAATGTAATCCTCGTCCGTCCAGTTCTCGTCGTCCAGATGGCGCAGGTTCGCCAGCAGGCTGATAGAACCGTCTACCAGGTCGGAATCCACCTCGCAGCTGACATACAGGGCGCCGGTCTCATCCACGGACAGGATACCGTCCTGCATCTCGCCGCCCATGAACTCACCACACAGATCCAGACCGGTATCGTCATCGGGCACCACGCGGACATAGGTGTTGGCGAAATTGAAGTCGTTCTCGCCCTCCAGATACATGGCCAGCCAGACCTGGCAGCCGCCGTTGCCGTCAAAGACCAGACGCGCCAGAATCTCGTGGGCGGTATCGTTCAGTTCCTCAAAGTCGCCGGTGGCGTCCGTAAGACCCGCCATACCATGCCAGTCACCGCCGTACACCTCGGCAAAGTCGTCAATGGTCAGTCCCGTGCTGTCGGTATTTCCGGCATTGGTGCCGCCGGTACTGCTGCCCTCGCTCTTACGGAACGTCAGCTTCAAGTCAAAGCCGAAGTAGTCATTCACCATGATCAGGCCGTCCTTCAGCGTACAGTTGCAGGTCTCTCCGTCTCTGTCCAGCGTCAGGGCGCCATCCTTACCCAGCTTCCACTCGATCTCCGTCGGGTCGCCGTCCAGCATGAAGCAGCCCGTACCGTCCTCTCTCAGCTCAAGGTAGTTCTCGCCCAGATCGTAAACATCGTCCATGGGTATCCACTCGTCAAAGGACAAAACAGCCTCGCCCATGTACTTGCCCACAGCGGGGTTTGTCTTGCTGCCGCCCTTGCCGCCGCAGGCCGCCAGCGTCAGTGCCATCACCAACGCCAGAAGCAGCGCCGCAAGTTTTCTCGCTCTTTTCATCATTTCTTCCTCCTGTTTTTCGGTATTTCTGTGTTATCTTTCTCTATATTGGCACGTCTCACTTGAGGCGATGACCGCATTCGGTGCAAAATTTCTCAGACTCTCCTGTCCGCAGGAGGGACAGTGCTACTTAGCGATATTCTGAGGGCTTTCCTCATGCATGTTTTTCAGTGCCTGAAGGAGAGGATTCTCTGGGACTCCACGCCGGGCCTTGCCAGCATAAAGGTCTCTCCTTCGGTGGTGTACAGACAAAAGGCGTCCAGCGAATGAAAGAATTCCAGAAGCTGAAAGGGCTCCGGCAGCAAGACGTCATTGTATCCCTCCGTCAGCTTTACATAACCGGTCTTGTACACCCACATATCAGACGTAAGCTTTACCACTCCATCGACCGTCAGATTCATGCGGGACGCTTCAAACTGTCCGATGCCCTCAATCTCCAGAACAATACTTTCGTCGGCGTTCTGCCATGTTCCCGCGAAGGGGGACTGATCCTCCGGTGTATATACCATATCGGGGCCGTCCACCATATGGTCGCCGCCCTGTTCCCGTGTTTCACCGCAGCCTATCGTTCCCCAAAGCACCGCCAACAGCAATACACCTCCTATCCAAAGCCGCCATTTCATAGGCATCACCCTCCAATCATCATTCCTGATCGTTTTTCATGGGTGCCTTCTCGCATATCGGTACGTCTCACTTGAGACGGCTACCGCATTCAGGACAGTAAACAGGAATCTTCTCATTTGTCGGCTGCCAGCCGCAGCTTTTGCAGCAGAAGGGCTGCCGGATACCGCAGTTGGTACAGAATTTACCCTCGTTCTTTGTCTCGCAGTTGGGGCAGCTCCACTCCTTAGATAGCGGCGTTTTCGACTCCGTGGAGAAGATCACGTCCTCCTCGCCGCACGCCGCGCCGTCCTTTGTCAGCCATCTATGGCCGCTGCCGTCGCTGTACCGGATGCGGAAGGCGTTTTCCGCATGGCTGAATGTCAGATTGTCGAAGGTGCCCGTCATGAGAATATCCTTATGCTCCTGCGTCAGCTTTACATTCCCGGTTTTGTACACCCATGCGTCAGATGCGAAGTCCGGCTCACCGTTCACAAACACCTGTATGCCGGACGCCTCAAACTGCCCCCGGCTCTCCACCTCTAATATGATGGTACCATCCCGGCTCTGCCACGACCCCGCAAAGGGGCTCTGATCCTCCGGCGTATACATCATACCGGGGCCGTCCACCATCTGGCCGGCCGGCGGAGCCTCCGCCCTGCCGCAGCCCATCATTCCCCACAGCATCATGACCAGCAGTACACCTCCTATCCAGTATCTCCGCTTCATCTGTGCCGTCTCCCTTTATCATCTGTTTTCCGCGGACAGACCTTCCACCGGCTCGCCGTGCTCTTGCAAAAACGCCGCACAGTCGGTACACAGGTCGATATCCTCCCCCAAAAGGAAGCAGCGGTCACAAACCAGCCGCTTGCAGATCGGGCACAGGCTGAAATACTCCATTGCCTCCGTTGCGGCCCGCTCAAAGGCGTCCTCCCGTTCACGCTGGTACAGCGCCTGAAAAATCACGCGCTTTCCCTCGCTCTCCGGCTGCATTCCCGCCTTGGAAAAGCGCACCGGCTGGCTTTCCCAGAGGGAGCCGCATACAGCGCAGCGCAATAAAAACTGAAACCTCTCCATAGAAGATATATCCTCCATGGATGCTTTAATGATGCGGCGCATTTCGGTCCCTCCTTGCTTACGTCGCAGTTCGCTCTTTTCCTTACTCAAGCTCAACTTGTATATACTTATATCTATTTTCACGTAAAATGTCTATTACCCTAAGGGTGAATTTTGCCTGTAACCGCCAAAATCACCCTTAGGCGTAGACAGAGTGCACAATCCGAATCGCATCGGTTTGTGCACTCTGTTCATCATCTTTATGATCTGTTCAGCAGCTCACCGCTGCGGCCGCAGCTGGCAAACAGCTCAATATATACCTTCAGCTCATCGAACGAATCCACCCCCAGCTTTCGGTACAGATTGCGGTTATGAGTCTTTACAGTACTGACGCTGATGCGTGCCAACTCGGGAATATCCTTGACGGTATAACCATCCATATAGTATTGCAGGATGGTGCGTTCCGTACCAGTCAGCGTATTTGCTCTCTCCGTGAAGCCGCGTAGCCGTGCCTCCACATCAGGTGGCAGCGCACCCACCGGCCGCTCCCGGATCATGGTCAGCAGCTCGTCAATCTCCGAAATACCGGATGCCACCACCTCCGTTGGATCGCCCCTGGCCACCGCAAGACTTTCATTGATTGGTTTGACAAAGCGGCGGGACAGCACGGTTGCCGCAACCAGCATCGCCAGCAAAAAGAGCACCGAACCCAAAAACCACGCGAACCGTGACCCGCGCTCATAGCTGCGGAAGGTGTTGGCCGTTACAAGCGTCACCGCGGCAAGCGGAATGCCGTCCGAGGTAACAGCATCCAGCAGCCGGTGCCGCCCCAGATAGGACTCCTTGCCATCGGTATAGATGGTATAGTATTTTCCCGGCTTGATATGCAGCGTCCCCTCGGCCGTCAGGCGCGAGCCGTTGGTAGCGCCCAGCATAGTCCCCGACAGATTGAGAGTGTCGCCGTCAATCGGCGCCAACAGGGTCAGCATATTGCCATAGCTGCTGGACACCGTGTCGTGGGAGAGGCTGAAATAGAGGTCGCTGATCTCCATACCGCAAAGCCCACGCACAGTGCCGCTGCCGTCCAGAATCGGTACGCACAGCAGCATCACATGCTCCCATGTATCCAGCAGCTCTGTGCGTTTTGTCCACAGGCTGCCCTCTGCCAGACGCTCAACCTGACTGGTGGCAACCTTATTACTGCCGGGAATCAGCGCGGTATTCAGTTCCGGATTCCAGCGGTTATGCATCTGAATCTGTAATCCCCTCGCCGCCTCCGCCGCGCCGCGGAAGCAGATCACATCCTGCTCCGACGCCACCGTGGGCTGAAGCCCGGAATAGCGCAGATACAGTCCCGCCCTGAGCGCGTCCGCATTGGGCAGCGCCGTGTTGGCGGTCACGTTCAGGCAGAAGAAAATTCCGCTGCACGAGGCGGCGCTCAGCGTAGTGCTCAGCGGCGTGTATAGTCTCTTTTCCAATTCCGCGATGGTTTTCGGATCGTCGTTGAGCGCGTCAAAAGGAATGCCCTTGGCCGCGAGAAAAGCATCCAGCTCCCGGCCCAGCTTTTCCGACATGACCACGCCATGCGCCGTCAGCTCATCCATCTGCGCATCCAAGGCTGCATATGTATTTCTCTGCTGAATGTCCAGGGCGCTGGCCAGCTGCCGCGCAGGGTGGGACAGCACACCCATAGCCATCAGGATCGACAGGATGGCCGCCACCAGCAGCAGCGCCATTGTGAACCAATACAGCAGCAGCCGCACACCCATACTGTGGCTGGCTGTATATGGATTGTGAATCGCATTCCGAATTGATCGCATGTGCTTTCCTCTTTCATGTGCCGTAATCCAGCTTAAAACTGTCCAAAGTCTCCCAGATCAGGGCGTCCGGCGTATTGCCGCCCTCCAGATACTGTGTCCGGCCCGCCGTCAGCTTCAGCCGCGCCAGATTTTCAAACCGCGTCTCCAGATCCAGATAATTCTCCATCTGGGGCGGGTAGTAGAAGGTATATGCCTCCTGCGTTTGCAGATATGTCTCGTACAGCGACACATACATCGGGTCGCTCAGTTTTTCCACGGCGTCGGGCAGATAGTTCTCAAATGCCTCCTGCGTCACCGGCATATAGCCCAGGCTGGTCACGAATTCCACGTTGCATGTCGGCTCAGTCAGCCATTTCAGGAATGTAATACACGCCCTCTCCCGTTCCGGGGTGGACTTCACGGTGCACATTCCCACACCGCGCTGCATCACCAGCTTCTCGCCCCCTTCAAATACCGGGCAGGGCATAGAGGTGATCGTCACCTTTTCCGAGGTGTTGTCGGGATACGTCACCGTGTCGGAATAGTAGAGCACACTGGCCGAGGATGCCACAGATACCACCACATCTCCGGTGCGAAGCGGCTCCGTGGCGTACCCGTCGTGCAGCCACAGGCCGCCCGTCAGCCCCGCCCGGGCATACGGCTCCCAGGCCCGCTCGAACCCGGGGCCGAATCCTACACCGTCATCCCGGAAAAAGTCCTCGCCCAACGATTCCACGCCCACCTGAAAGTAATTGAAGTGGTAATCGTGGACAAAGAAGCATTTGCCGGTATCCGCGGCGTACCGCTCTGCCAGCGCGTAAACGCCCTCCCATGTTGCAAGATCGTCATAGCTTGCGCCGGACTGGGCTGCCCACCGGTCGAATAGCGTCCGGTTGACAAACAGCACCTCCGTGGATTTGGCAAGGGGCAGGATCGCCTGCCGTCCGCCGATCATCCCCTCCTCACGAAAGGCGGGGATAAACGCCGCCAGTTCTTCCTCACTGAAATAGTCCCGGTAGTCCACCAGAATGTCCTGATCCGGAAGGGCCAGCACCGTCTTGGGGTAGGATACGAACATATCCGGCAGCGACGGTGCGCCCGGGTCGCCGTTGGCGGCGGCCAGCACGCTTTTGTGGATGCTGCCGCTGTTGCTGACCAGCTCCACCTTCACGCGGATGTTCTGCTCCGCGCCCACCGTACTGTTAAACCGCTTGATCAGGTCGTTCAGCGGGGAATCCACCTCACCGCCATAGACATGCCACAGCGTTACGGTCAGCGGTTCCGCGGCCTTTTTCTGCGTACATCCTGTCACCGACAAAAGCGCCAGCACCAACAGGCACAAAACGATACTTTTTTTCATGCTCGAGCCTCACCTTTTCGTGAAAAAATACCGTGGAATACGGCATTCCGGCTGCTTGCGCCGTCAAAGCGCAAGCGCCATCTCTGTAGGCGGCAGGGCAAAACGATCCCTGCCGCCCACAGATTGTAAAATTTACTTCTCTTCTCTGCGCTTTTTGCCAACGGCCCAGCCGCTGCCGCTCAGCGCCAGCAGGGACAGCCCTGCATACAGCGCGATACCCGCATCGCCGGTCTTGGCGGATGAAATAACGGTGTTCTCCGCGCCGCTGTCCGGCCTGGTGGCCGGTCTGTGGCCGGACAGCACGGGGATCTCCGTATCCTCATTGCGCTTAAAGCCGCAGACGGTGCACTCCTCGTGCTTCAATCCGGTCTGGGTTCTGGTGGCCGCCTCGTCTACCTTCCACACGAAGGTGTGGCGCGCCAGATCCTCCGTGCTGTCCTTCTGATCCGGGCAGTCCTCGGCGGTGCACCAATGCCAATGGCTCTGCGCATCCTGGTACCACGGGCTGCCGGCGTAGGTGTGGGTGTGGGGCCCCTCATATGCGCCCACGGTAATGGTCTGCCTGACCTTGATATCGCTATTGCCGCTGCCATCGTCATACTGGATCGTCACATACTCCTGTCCCTTCGTGAGCTTGTCACCAGGGAATATGCTGTAGTTGGTAATGGGTTCGCTGGTGCCATCTTTGTAAACCGCAGTGACCACCATGCCCGTCGGGTCGAACTTGTCGCCACCCTTGTACACGGTCTTGGTAGGCGGTGTTGTGATCTCAATGTGATCCACCTTCTTGACGACCTTCAGCACCTCAAGCTCGTGGAATACCCGCATATCGACGCCAGATTGAGTCGATGGATTCTTCTCAAATTCGCTTGCCTTTTTCCCGTTTACGGTCACCTTATCCCCTGTAAGCTCGGTGTAGGTATACCCCGTTTTTGCGTTAACAAAGATTTCTACCGCATACTGGATATTTTCCTGAATCGTGGCATCAGATGCCAGATTATCCCAGCCGCCGCTTGCATTGCGCTGTTTAATGGTGAAATTATTATTGATAGCAACGCGCATCTGGTCTGTTGTAGCCTTGATGTCGCCCACCTTTGCATTCAGCGCATATCCGTTGATCTTGATCGGCAGCTCCGTGATCTCCTTTGTTACCGCTATTTTGTAAAAGTTATGTACGGTAACCGACTTCGTCTTGTCTGCAAACACTTCCTGCTCGTCGCTTTCATTTGTGTTGCCGGGTTGATGGGACGCATTCTCCCAATCATATTTGTCTATTGTAGCATGACCGGTTTGCTTTACGACATATTTTCCTTCCTCGACTGGCACATACTCTGTGTGCTCTGTCTCGCCCGACTTAATGGTAATGTCCACATATTTATAGTGACCATAATTAGCGTATTTGCGGAGAATCTCAAAGCTAAATGTCTTGTCTCCTACATTGTCCACTTCATACAGTCCCGATACATTCACGGTGATCGCCAGCGTGCCATTTTTAACCACTGCTGCTCGCGCCGTTGTGGGCGTCAGACACAGCACCATGCAGAGAGCCAATACAATGCTGAGCCATTGTTTTTTCATGGTTCCTTCCTCCTAAATACTTTTACCCATTAAACGCGGCAAGGGCCGCGTCTGCCCGGCGGATCCATTCGGTGCGGTCGCCGTACACCGCCGCGTCCAGCGAATTGATGGCGGCGGCCGCCTTCTCCCCGGCATCCTCCTCGCCCCGCATGGCGGCGCTGAGGCCCGAGGCCACGTCCTTGATGGCCGTCATCTGCTGCTTCCACGTGTTGGCGGCGTTGCCCAGCGTTTTCTGCACGCCGAACAGCGTATCGAAATACTTGCTGAGCTTTTCATACTCCTTGAAGTTGTTCACCTCAAGGTTAAAGGCGTTCATGCCCTCGGTGTTGATGAATACCAGCCGCACCGTGGACTTTTTCTCCGTCTTGTCGCCGTTTCTCACCATCTGCTCTTCATACTTATAGTTCCTCAGATCGGCGATGCGGTACACGCAGGCCCGCGTGGTCTTGCCGAAGATCAGGATCTTGTAGTCCACCTGTGTAAAGGCCACCAGCCCGATGTCCTCCGCCACATACAGGTGCGCGCCGAAGCGCGTCAGCTTCTGGTTCTTATCCTTCGTCTTCAGACGGGGCACAAAGTAGTGATCCCACAGCTTCGTTCCCCGCTCCACCTGTGCCAGATGCGCCTTCACGCCGGACAGGTTGCCATGCACATAGTCGTACACCTTGAAGCCCCTGCTTCTACAATTCTTTCGGCAGATGCAATTGCCGTCCGCCAGCTTCTGGGTCTGCATCAGGTTGATGTCCGCTCCGCAAATTCCGCACTTGTTCGCCATAACATTTTCTCCTTTCCGTCGTTGCCCGATTCGGCAGGTTCCTGTAGCTACTTATGAAATCATCCCATTGTGGGCGCTTTCCCTCACATGGCGTAGATCTGATCCATCAAATACTCAGCCGACATGGAGCCGTAGAAAAACTGATCGATCAGCCCGTCCTTCTTGGCGTCCCGGATGTCCTTTGCCGTCTGTCTTTCGGTGTTGGAGTCCACCATCAGCGCGATCTTGCAGTTGGGGCACAGCTCCCGCACCCGGTCGCGCAGCTTCAGCCTTTCGCCCAGCTTCCACGGCGTATACCCTGTCACCTCCATCACAAGGGCGAACGGCTCGTACACCTGGCACAGCTCCACAGTATCCCTTGGGGACTCGGCGCGGATCACCTCGATATCGTAGTCGGAGTTTTTGAAAGCGGTCGCCACTGCGTCCGCAAACAGATAATTCTGCATATCGATCACAATTTTTCGCATTGAGCCGTCCCTCTTCCTTTCCCGGTGTATCTGATGAGCTTACCGCATCCCATTGCATGTTGCTATTGTAGCACGGAAAAGCGGCTCTGTCTGTCCTCACTTTTGGGGACAGACAGAGCCGCTGATTGCGGATAATTTTTTGAATAGACGTATTCCCGTTCAGTTTTCTTCTGCCGTGCCAAACAGGCTTCCCGGCACCACCAGCCGCTTGCTGACCGCGGCGACCATCAGCCGGTTGCGGTTGGGGTAGCCGGTTTTTTCCAGCATCCGGTTGATATAGGTGCGTACTGTGGATTCCGCCACATTCATACCCGCAGCGATCTCTGCGTAGGTCTGGCCCTCGCAGAGCAGGCGCAGCGTCTCCAGCTCCTGGTCGGATAAGTCGCAGGACAAGACATTCCCAAGCCGCACCGACGGCGCGTCGTCCGGCCAGAAACACTTGCCGGACAAGGTGCCCTCGATCACGCCCACAAGATCGCCGGAGGGGGAGTCCTTGTACCAGAAGCTGTCGGCCCCGATCCGTCTTGCCCGTTCCAGAAAGCGCCCCTCCAGCATGGAGGTCACCATCACGATCTTGATATGGGGATAGATCTTCTTGATCACCTCGGCGGCGGTCAAGCCGTCCGAGTCGTTTTCGGTGCAGATGTCCATCAGGATCAGGTCAATATGCCCGTCACCACACCGGTGAAGCGCTGCGTCGGCACGGGTCAGCGTGCCCGCCACCCGGCAATCCGCGCATTTTTCCACGCAGGCGCACAGATACATTCTGGCAAGGGCCTGATCCTCAACGATCAATATGTCTCTGACAGCCATTCGTTCCCCTCCTCCAAATTCCCACGATTTGGTATTCCTATCACCAGCGCGAACTCCGGCAGACTCTGCACCGTCATGGTTCCGCCGATCCTTTCAATCCTGCGGCGCAGATTGGACAGCCCGCCGCCCTCTGTGATGGTCTTTTCCGGCGGCCTTCCGTTATTGCGGATCAAAACGGTATATCTGTCGCCATCCTCCCAGATGTTGGCCATCAGTTCGGTTGCCTGCGCGTACTGTATGGCGTTGTTCAGGCAGACCTGCATGGCGGCATACATCAGGTCCGCCGCGCCGTTCGCCGGCTCTGTGCCTCTTATTCTGACGGTCACGCCGCTGCTGTCCGCGCTTTCATACAGCTTTTCCCTTGCCGCCAAAAGACCTGCCTCCTGAAAGACGATGCTTTTCTCCCACTCCCGCAGTACAATGTCTGCGTCAATGCCGCCAAGGTCTCCGGCCAGATACTGCTTCGTGACGGTGATACAGGCGGCAAGGCTGTCATGCATGGCGGATTTGGCGGCAAGCTGCTCCCGCTCCCGGGCCACCGCCGCAACGTTTTCCGAGAGACGACGTAGTTTTTCCGCGTCCTGTTCTATCCTTCGGTTATCCTCGGCCAGCTGCTCCAGTGCCCGGTGCAGCGCCGTAACATCTGCGGCGGTCAGCTGTGTGTACGTTTCCCCATATCGGTCGGTCACGGCTGCCCTCTCAAATTTCCATACCAGCCCGTCCGGAAAGCGGTAGGTATCCTCCGGGCTGGCAAGGTGCATTATGCCCTTTGGCGGAGAGGCCAGCGCCTTTTGAAGTTCCTCCAGATATTGCAGATCGCTGTTCAGCAGATACTGGCTCAGCCGATACATCTGCCGGTTGCACAGCACGATGCCACCCGACCGGTCAAAAAAGCATACGGCGGTGGGCAGCCGGTCAAAGCTCTCCTTAATGGCGTTAAATCCGAAGCGTCTCAGCTTATGCATCCTCACGCCCCCTTATCCCTGTGCGGACCAGCCACAAGCCGTCCTCCCGCCGCACCGTCACCTCCGGGGAGGCAACCACCGACAAATCGGCGGCGCACTCCACCGACAGATCCATCGCGCTGTCGGAAATGGAGATAAACAGCGAGCGCAGATCGTCTACCGTGGTCTCCGCGACGATTTCCAGAAGCTCAAACAGCCGCATGACCTCAGAGGTGCGCATCGGTCCTGTTGTGCGATAGATCACGCCGCACTCCGTACCGCAGGCGGTCAAGGCTCGCACGGCTTCGTCGACCGTCAGCCGCAGCTCCTGCTGCGGCAGCCACTGGTACTCACTGCTGAGAAAGTACAGATTGGCGCTGCGCTTGATGTAGGTGCCCAGCAGCAGCACCTTCTTCAGCAGCCTTCGCCTCTCGGCGGGCTCGGACTTCTCGCATCGAGCAAGCATCTGCCGCATCTGGGCTGTCTGCCTGCTGTGCTTTGCCTCCAGCTCGTTGTATATACGGTTCTTTTCGGTCAGCTCATACAGACTTCTCTGCACAAGATAGGCATCCTGCAGCTTTTTCTTGTTGCACTCCATTTCCACCTTGTTCGCATTCAGCCGGGCATACAGCTCCGTCAGTGGGCGCACATTGTCCTGCCAAACGGCGTAGCCGCCGCTGATGGGCGCTGAAGAAATGCACATGCCATCGGGCCGAACGATCCGCTGCCCCTCCTGCGGGCAGGTCATGTTCTCATCTGCGGCACGGGAGCGCAGGACGATCCGGCCGCTGCGATCCGCAATACAAGCCGCCAGCGTTGTGGCCTCAAACAGTTCCACATATCCCGTGTTGGACGGTATCATACGGCAGCGGATACAACTTTCATAGATGGCGGCATACAGCAGGCAGAACATCACGTTCATATCGCCGAACCACCACCGAACAGCCGGAATACCCGACAGATAGAGAATACCGTACAGGAGCGTCGCACAGCCCAGCACAAACGGCGTTATCCGCTTTCTTTCACCACTCGGAATACGGATCTTCCGGAACAGACAGACAAGGGAAAAAGCCATACAGACCACCATCCAGCCAAGACAGATAAAATACAGCGGGCGGTAGGAATATGTGCCGGAAACCGGCAATCCGGGGACGCCGCTTTTGAAGGCGAATACCTGCTGATGCAGGTCGTTGGTGATCACCAGCAGAAACAGTACCGCAGGGATGATCGACAGCATACCGATTCCACGGCTCAGGCGGTAGTCCTCTGGCTTTCCCATGGACAGGGCGATATACACCCACAGCAGCGGGAGGAACAGCATCGGCAGATAGTAGAGATACCATATGTACCGCCCCGCCGTCAAATCAGTGACAACGCTGTATTTCAGCGTCCGCAGTATGAGCCACAGCAGCATCAGCGCCGCCGTCAGCCGCAGGCAGTGCAGCGTCTGCCGCTGGATAATACGCCGATCGAGTGAAAAGCCCCACAGGGTGAAAAGCAGCAGATAGAGCGCCGTACGGATATGGTTTACGGCGGGGCCGCCGATGTCGAATTTTGCCAGCATTCGGCAGGCATAGGCTATAGCGATTACCGTAAACACGAAGACCATCGGCAGCAGATGCTTGGTGGTTCCTTTCAAGAGACAAGGCCCTCGCTTTCTTCAGGCTATGTCCGCAGACACACCTTAATATATAGCATAAAACGCCGCCCGCCGCAACTCTTTCCTGCCGGACGGGAAAGAAAGAGGGAGGATGCTCATGAGAGTTCTCTCCCTCAGTAAGACTGTCAATATGCTCTTTATAGCGCCGGGAGACTCGCTCCTCAGGCGAGAGGCGGGGCATTATGACGCAATGAGTGAATGCAAGCTTTCATAAGCCCTCATTCTCTTTGTTACATCCTTCTTATGGAATGTGTATGGATGGCAGCCAAAACCACGGAGCATATCAATAGCATACGAAGTCTGCCTGAAGCACTTTTGGATAAGACGAATTCATATTTTGTCTTTTTCTTTCTGCTCCATAAGCTAGACTGCCATATCCCACAAAGTCTTCTCCATTGGGCGCGGCTGATATGCAAAACATTCCGATGCTGCGGCATGACTGAATTGCCCATTTGAGGCAAGAACGGCAACAGAATAGGGGGTGAAAAACAGTTCGCTTTATTGCAAAGCAAAAAAAATAATCGTATAATAATTGTAGCAGACAAGCGATTGATAGGCGCGCCGATCAACGCCTAAATACAGGATAATCTCTAATTATGATAAAAAGAGCTCGCGGCGTCGACTTCTTTTAGAAAATTCCACTTGAATATTAAAAATAAAATTTTAATTTATCCCACGCCTGTCTTTATCCATATTTGCCAGAGCTTCTTCAACCCATCCAGAAAGTTTTGGAGCGTATGGAAGATAGTGCGCCAACTGATCGGTCAGTTATTCTCGCCTATCATCAATTAAGAGAAGATCATCCCGTGTTGCGGCATGGTCACATAGTTCATCAGAAAAGCCGGAGATACTGAACAGGACGTACCACACTTTTCGTTGATCTCGCTCCCATGCGACATCGCGGGCCTTAGCTTCCAAAGCACGAAGGACATTAAGACCAACAGGCTCTTTCCAGTACTTGCACTCTCCCAAGATCAGGTTTGCACCCTCTGGATCAAGAGCTGCAATGTCGATCTCATTTTGGGCATCCCAGTATCCGCCCAACTTGGAGAACTGGAACGGCCATGCGTTATTGACATTCAATTCCCACATCCGCTCCTGACAGATATCCTCATATACGAAACCGATGTGGCTGGTAGTGAGTCCTTTGCGGATCTTATCCATCACGATACCGCTATGCCCGCTTTCAATAAAGCTCATATTGGGATAGATAAATGCGAACCAAAACCGCAGATAGTTATCCTTGATCTTGTAAAGGCCGCGCTTGCTCTTTTCGGGGTTTTCCTCTGTGACAGGAACCTTTCGCTCCAGAATATCCAGATCTATCAAAGTCTTCAGGTACTTGGTCAGGTTCGTTGACTTGACTTCCAACACAGAGGCAATCGAGGAAAGCTTGTGATTTCCAGCCGCGATCGCCTTGATAATGGAAAAGTAGCTGCCTACTTCACTGACTTCCTGCTGCAGCAGGAAATGCGGCTCATCATAGAGATAGCCAGAACGGTTCAGTACGCATTTCTGGATAGCACGATAGATGTCGCTGCTCTCCGAAAAAAACTCGATATATTTGGGGACACCACCTGTAACAGAGTATAGCTCAATGAGTTCTCTGCGGGTTTTGCCGGGGAAAAACTCATGGTAATAGGCAAATGGGATCTGCTTGAGACGAATCTGCGCGGTTCGCCTTCCGTATAAAGGGCTGCCGTAGGCCAGAGTCTGAGACTCCATCATGGAAATCAGAGAGCCGCAAAGAATGACCATAACAGACTGGTCCTTTAATATCTCTTCCCATATCCGCTGGAAAATGGAAGGGAACGCAGGCTCCGCTTTGCCCAGATACTGAAATTCATCCAGTACGATAACGGGCTTGCTGTCATGCTTGGCATCCATGATTGATTTAAATATCACGTCCCAGTTCTTGACGTCTGCATTACGCAGAAGATCACTATCAATAAATTCCGCTGCCTTCTCCTTGAATGCCGCCCGGTTTTGCGCCTCGGACTCTTCACTTGCGAGGAAAAACAGGGCATTTTTATCCCGAATAAACTCGGATATCAGCGTAGTTTTTCCCACTCGCCGACGCCCATACAGTACGACAAGTGCGCTGCCATTCCGCTCATACTCACTTTGCAGCGTTTCCATCTCCTGCTGCCGATCAACAAATTGCTTCATAAGCTCACCGTCCTTACAAAGTATTATACCCTAAATTATAATAATTTCAATTATAACTTTTTGACTTTTCTATAAAATCTGGCGGCAGCAAGAGGGACAGCTTTTCAAGGGATATGACGAAATGATTCTCAAAGTATTCATCACGATACCATGCCTCATAGCGGTCAATGCCATATTCTTCTTCCAGTACGTCCTTATCGGCCCAAACCTTCACGCAGCCATCCTCCTGTTCCTCCCGGACACTTTGCAGTAGGGCAAAACGGCCGGCGTCATAGTCGGCGTATAGCTCAGTGAAGCAGCTCGAATCCAGATTGGTCGTGCAGTGTGTGGTAAGCAGATAAAGCTCACAGGCCTTACACGCTTTCGGATTGGGCGAGATCACCCGCACCATCTCTGGTGCCATGATGACCATATCCAGCGCGATCTCATTGAGCTTCTTGGGCATCCGGTAAAGCTCGGAGAACCGCTGCTCCAACTCTTGGATCTCCTTCGGAAACAGAGGCGGCTCAAAACAGCAATAGATATCAGGCGTATCGTTCTCTGTCTCACGGTCAACACCGTCACGGATCTCCGTGATGATGCCGCAAAGTCCCTGACATTCACTTGCCTCTGTTGCCACGACTGCGGCGCCTATAGTATAGGTCGTGCCATTGTATGTGTAACGCATACCTTCTTGATTGATGATCATTTCATGTCCTCCTGATATTATTCATCCCAGCCTTCCATGCGGTTGGTGCGTGCGCATTCAGCATCGAAGCTCCGGCAGCGCGTATAGCCTTCTTCCGTCTTGAAGAAAAAGCACGGGGCAAGTCCATCGTCTATCTCCACTACGGACTTGACTTTAACTGACCGGCCTAACAGCTCCGCATCCTTCTGTGTGGTCAGATTCAGCCAAAATTTCCGCGGAGTGAGCTTGGTAGTTCCCTCGTATTCTACTGCGTAGCGGCTTGCCGTGGGCAGCGGTGTAAAAACCATGTCCTGATGCAGCACGTTGTCCAACATATAAGTTTCCGGGTTGCGGTAATAGTATATCCGCAGCTCGTTCGTCACCTTCCGCTTCTGGCACCATTCCGGTGCGCGTCTGCTCATATCATGGCCTTTGAGATGCCTGGCTCTTTTCGGCAGGGTGCAATAGCTTTCGCCAAATTGCATCATGAGCCCCTTTGACTTCTGGGAAGCGGGGATCACATGATAATGCCGTTCCGGGCAATTCCGACAGGTATACTCCTGCGGGGCAGATTCTCTTTTCATGTGTAAACTCCTTATTTTGATTTATATGTGAGGCCCCGGAAATCATCCGGGGCCTCCGACTTATGGGCGCAGCGTAAAGCGGTTCTCGCCTGTAAATGCACTTTGCAGGCGTCTTACTTCCGCTTCCAGTGCCGCTATGATCTGTTCTACCTGTTCCGGTGTGTAATCGTAGCACACGCGGCTTGCACAATTAGAAAGCGAATGGATAGCGTCTACGGCGCGTTGTGTGCGCTGTTCAGCCACACGCACGAACCGTTCCGCCTTGGTTTCTTTTTGTCTCAATGTTCAAGACCTCCTATTACACAGTCTTCTAGTCACCCATACACAGTCGGGTAACTCGCTTCATTCATGACATGATATAACACGCCAGCCCATTAACCTCACCAAAGCACGAACAACCATCGGACGGTTTTGTAAATAATTCCGAACGAAGTGGTTGCATATTTCACACGATTTGTGTATACTATAGAGGAACACAAATATAAAGAGAGGAGGTTGGCTATGTCGATCACTGCTACAGAACTGAAAAACAATCTTGGAAAGTACCTGATGCTTGCAGCAACGGAGGATATTTTCGTTACTAAAAACGGTAAGGTAGTTGCCAAAATATCCAATCCCTATCAGGATAGAGTGAACATTGCGAAATCCTTGTTCGGTATTCTTCCGGCCGATGTCACATTGGAAGAGGCACGGGAGGAAAGGCTGGATCGGATATGAGAGCTGTCATTGATACCTGCGTCGTTGTGGATGCGCTCCAGAGCCGTGAACCATTCTGTAAAGATGCGCAGTCGATTTTCCTGCTCTGTGCGAACCAGCAGTTTGAAGGGTTCCTGACAGCCAAGGCCATCACGGACATTTACTACCTGACACATCGGCAGACCCACAGTGATAAAACGACCCGTGATATTCTGACGAAGCTCTGCACATTATTCAGCCTATTAGATACCACTGCGTTGGATATTCGCAAGGCGATCTCAGCAGAAGTTTCCGACTTTGAGGATGCCGTTATGATCGAAACCGCGGTGCGTTCCGGTGCAGACTGCATCGTGACACGAAATGCCAAGGATTACAGCAAAGCACCGCTTCCCGTATATACTCCGGAAGCGTTTATAGAACTGCTGGCAGAAGTGGACGGGGATCACGACGAATAACCACCTGACAAATGCCGCCGCAAAAGGCGGCATTTGTATTTTGCGGCTACCGACAGGCTTACGCAAAAAGCCTTTACGCAATTTTCTGCTCACCCCAACGAATGCTGAAATGGCCTTCTTCGTCCACGTCGCGGTATAGCAGCAACGATTTTAGATCGTAGTCCACTCCGAACTGTTCGTAAATATCATCCATGTCCGTCTCGTCGCCCTTCATAAAGAGATTAAGCTTCTCTTTTGCCAGTACCATCTGCATCAGGTTAGACTCAATACTCTGGGCATAAGTCAGGAAATAGATGTCCTTCCAGTCCACAGAATTGAAGCGGATGAAACGCATGTAGAACTGGCTCATACGGGAGTTATTATAGTGCAGTTCCGGGATGATAACCTTGTTGACGAACTCGAAGTTGACTGAGCTGGGCAAGCTCTGCTGCGTACACAGCAGGATGCCGTTTCTGCTCTCGCGGAGCGTTTGTCGTAATGCCCTGCGTTTTGCAAAGGTAGTCGTCGCGCCGGTCACAATGAAAAGTGGCCGGTTGGGAAACGCTTCCCGCAGGGCTGCCGCATAGGCGTCCAGCACCACCATGTGACGTACACCTATGGCCACGATCTCATTGGGCCAGCTACCGGTAAGCTGGATCGCTTTCTGAAGCTTTCCAGGAAGCTCGCCGCTATACTCCGAAACCGTATTAGGCGCGGCACTGATCCGCAGCAAAAGCGTGATCTGTTGGATGATCCGCAGCATGGCGTCTTTCCTCGCGTTATTCGTTGAGGTGAAATATTTTTGGCGCATGGTATGGAACTCCTTGACCGCCTGTGCCCATACGGCCTTCTCCTCTGCTGAAAACGGAATGGGCTCCTGATGGATACGTTTGATGTCCTTCCCGGTGACCTCCTCAAAGGTACGGGTTATTACTGTCTTGGCGAGGATATCACGCAGAATATCTGCATTGTAGATGTCCTGTGTGCGCTGTCCGACACCAAATACGGTGATCTTCTCCGGCAGATGTGAATTGGCAAACAGCGTGTACCCACGACGATAGGCCGGGATCGGTTGACCGTACCACGGGTTAGTCTCTCGTGTCGCCGTGCCGTCCTTATCATAGTGATAGATGGTATGGCAGCAGGATAGCATATTGATGGAATTGTTATAAAGCAATTCCATCTGCGGTGCGAACTCGGAGATGTTGTTCCGTGTACTGGTGCCTGTGGTCAGCAGCTTGGAAGAACAGCGTCTGAAGCAGGACAGCACCGCCTTTGCGCGGCTGCTGTACGGGTTGCAGATCTCATCGCTTTCATCCAGCACAAGGCAGGTCTTTCGGCTATGGATCTTCAGCCACTTTTTGATCTGCCTGTGGTACTTGCACAGCGCGTTGAAGGTCATCAGAACAAAATCGCCGGGCTTGATCCGATCCAGATCCCGCAGCCGTTCCACAAACACATAGGATACATCATAATTGGGCAGCACCACATCCCAGTTATTGCGGATGGAGATGGCCGGTGAAATGACCCATGTGTTGCGGTAGCCTTGCTTCTCCATACGGTATTTCCCGTAGGCGATACCGGCTATGGTCTTGCCGGAGCCCTGCTCCCACTGCAGCAGCGTGTAGCGCTTTTGCAGCGCAAGGTTCAGGTCGTGGAGCTGGGTATCGTTCAGCAGGATCTCTTCCTCGTTTTCCGAATCCCACAGCCAGAAATCATCCAGCCATTCCCCAATCTTGGCATCCTGACTCATTTCAGAGAAAGACTGGCTCTGTATCAGATAGTCATTTCGCTTTTTACGCAGCAGCCGTTCATAGCCCGGAAGCGTCTTACCATGCAGTACCGCATTGTAGGCCGGAACAGGCTGGCGCATTTCAGCAGTCATACGCCGCCGCGCCGCCGCACTATACCCTTTATATACGAAAGCATAGTCCTGCTTGACGAGACGGATCTCATCGCGTTCCGGCTGGCGGTGCTGGCTCCTGAGCGTCTGGCGGAGATAATGCAGTACCTTTGCCTCAGTCAGTCGTCGGCTGCACCACTCTTCGTACTTCATATCCGGTGGCTGTGTTTCGGTATAAAACCGGTGCAGGTACTCACAGCACTTGGCGTAACGGTCTTTCAAAGCAGGATGTATCCTGATCTGGTACAGCATCTTTTCTACAGTATAGGTGAACGATTCGGACGTCTGGCGCTCCTTCGCCAGTTCCCGCAGGATCTTGGCGCGGTTTTCTTTCAGCATGGCCTTTGGCATTTGCAGCAGTGTCATGTGGATCGTCTGTGCCGCACCATCATAGATGTCACTGGAAAGGTCGGCATCCATCTCTGTGTGGTATCGGGCCGGCGTTTCGGTATCTGTACTCTTCTTTTGCCAGAATTGCAGCTTCACGGGGAAACGTGGAACGCCCATCTGGGCAAAGGCGTTATCCGGCAGTAGGACTTGACCAAGAAAACGGAAGTTAGCCTCCATCTTCCGGATCATTGACTTATCCGAAAAAGAGTCTGCCAGAAAAGAACTGGGGACGATCAGGGCCAGGATGCCCAGTGGCTTCAGAAGCTCGGCCGCTTTCAAGCAGTAATAGAGCTGCGACAGGTATTCTCTGCCATCCTCTGCCAACCATCTCAGATTGAAGGGCGGGTTTCCAACCACATAATCGAAGCGTACCTGCGGCGCATAATTGCGGATATCCTTATTGACTAGATTAGCCTCTGGATAGAGGAAGGATGCCACCTTGAATGCCTTGGTATCCAGTTCACACCCGTAGGCGTTGGCTTCCACCGGCATTACGTTGAAGAAGTTCCCCATTCCGCAGGTGAGATCCGCCACCAGATCATCCCTTTCTAGCTGAAGGCAATCCACTACGAATTGACACAGGGTTGGCGGCGTAAAGAACTGGCCGTTTTCCAGCTCTTTTTTGGCCTCGCTGTAACTATGGTAGTTCTCATAGTCCTTTCGGGAAAGACCGTGCAGTCCGCCATTTCCTGTATAGCCCTGAAAGACATCTTCCTTTGTGATGCCGTAAGTATCGCAGGCGCCACTGTCGATCAGATAGAGGAGCTTTTCGTTGACCGCCCTACGGCTGCTCTGCGGGACCGGTTCTGTTGAAGGTGCATATTTCATAGCGGCACCTCAACACAAAAAGTCAAGATACGTTTCGGCAAATTCCTTTGCCAAAGCAGCGGTCTTGAACTTCAGATCCACACGTCCGTTCTTGAACATACGCAGATGCACGAGCTTCTGGCAGGTTGGAAACTGGAACAGCGATGTGGATACGTCGGAGTACCCCAGCAGCTCGGAAAAGCCTGCGGGAAAGCGCCCAAAGGTATTGGTCTCATAGTGTGCTACAGCGGTAAAAATGTCCTGCATACGCTCTGCAAGCCTCCACTCTTCACGGCCCCATCGTTCATCGCAACTGCAAAAGTATCCGCCGAAGCGCAGCGTATCTCCTTTTCTGTCGTAACCTGCATTGCTATTACTCCAATATGCCGCCTTATGGCATTTGGTACGCAGCTCCTGAAAAGCACGTTCTACGAAGCTGAGTCCGTCCAGCTGTATAAACATCTGGTCAACCACATCTTCATAGTGCAGCGCAAGAGCCCGTAGCGTGCGATGATACTCATTACTCGTATCCTTATCACATTTGTACGGGTCTAGCTCTGTGGGGATCAGATGCTCCTCAATGGCCTCCACTGAGATCGTCACTTTGTACTTCGTATTGAAATGCCGCGTGAGTGCAGAGATGAACTTGCTGTGAAGCTTCTCCAGTTCTCGGTTAATATCCGTTATCCCAAACCGGTAGTTGCTTCCGAAGTAGGGCAGCGATCCATCACTTGATGTACCAAGCAGGTCTTTTTGCGCCTGAAGGGCCTTTTCCCACTGTCGGCGTATTTCGCGGAACGCACGGCGGGATTCGTCATAGGCCTGTTGCTGCGTTTCGCAGAACATGAGATCGTCTTCCGGCAGACGGGAATCCGCCTTGATTTCGACTTGCTCCAATTTATCAAGTAATCCCATAATTATAATTCCTCCTACAAAAATAAAAGCACCACTGAACTGTCGTCAAACAATTCAGCGGTGCTTCTCCGCATTTATATCTTATTGTGCTGTTTCGGTTAGTATCGGGGAAGTGACATGGTTTTACGCTGCGTGTTATTGCCGCATAAACCATTCTCGCCTCGTTCAGCCACTCAATCTGCTTCCAAGACTTCCCGTGTCAAACGTTCCATTTCGTCCATCGTAGAGATTTTGACACCTGCAAGCCGTGACTGCTCCCGTTGGAGCAACATAAACAGCAGATTCAGTTCTTTCTCGCGCTTTTCCCAGAGATCCAGCGGGACAAAAACCATCTCACCATCGCCGTTTCGCGTCAGGTAGATGGGCTCCTGCTTCTCCTTAGCCAGTTTCACCATTTCGTCATAGCCGTTGCGCAGTGATGTTGCCGAACGGATCAGCATATTGCAGCACTCCCTTCACTCAATTACTACACCTTTATTATAGACGAATTATTACCTCGCATCAAGCTACGCTCCATATTTGCTGGGGACGAGAGCACGCATGCAGGCGATAAAGATACAATTACTCAAAAGAAATTCTTAGGCTCTTTCCTAGGCTTTCTGCCATTTTTTGCAGAAAAGAAAGCGACGGATTATAGTTGCCGCTTTCAAAGCGGGAAATATTGGCCTGAGCGGTTCCCATACGTTCCGCCAATTCCTTTTGAGTCATACCAATAGCCTTACGACACTCAATCTCGGCGCGAATAACCTCGTACTGTGGAGCGAGTGCATTATATTCGGCTTTGGTATCAGGTCTTTTACTGAATGTCTTCGCCTTGTATTCGTGCAACGTCATTGTTACTGCGCCTCCTATTGCAATGCCCGGGCTATCGTCCGGTTATTTACATTCGCGTGCGTTGAATGTATTATATCATATTCGATATATTTGTCAACGATATGGTATAGGAGGGCGGCGTCTTTTGCCGCCCTCCTATACCGTTCGTCACACTATGCGCACATCGCCTCCGGTAGCTCCATCACAAAAGGGTACGTTTCCAAGGACACATGATACATGGAGTTCATGGTCTCAAAAACGGCCTTTCGGTCAGAAAACGACTGGATACGGACGACCCGCGAGGTGCAGATCAGGCCGCTGGAATGGCGTATCCATGCACGGCAGCCCTCACAGAGCGGCGCAGCCAACTGGCCGGTAAGAATGACCTGCTTCTTATTCATTTCTTTAACCCCTTCCTTTGACCGGTATGGTCATGAAAAGCGCGATCATTATCTGAATTGAAAAATAGCCTGCGTATGATCTAATAGGCACATTTGAGAATGCTCCGTACCACATGTACGGTGGTATTCTCCCTCTGTGCGATCTCACGCGTACCATAGCCATCTGCCTTGAGCCGCAGCACGTTCATATCACGGCGGGGCATATGCCGGCCAAGATCGTGGAACATCAGACCGGTCTCCATATCCAGAAAGCTTTCATCCGTTGCGGAGAGCATATCGGAAAGGGAGAGGCCGGCTTCGTCCATGACAGCGTTCAGGCTGACAGTAGGCGCCGCACGCTTGGTAGACGCCTGATGGCGGAAATGGTCTGCCAGGCGGCTCTCCATCTTGCGCCATGCAATGGTGGCGAAGCTGAACCGGCTGGACTCGCCCTGAGAGGTGTAATCCATGACCGCCTGCAGGTAGCCGAAGATCACAACATCGTAATATTCATCCTCCGGCAGCTTCTTCTCCTTGAGAAAGGCGTAGACCAGATTGTGGTGCTCCTCCGCGAAAAGCTGCTGTGCCTGAGACATGGGGGTATTCTCGTTCATTACAGATCCTCCTTCATATAGACCGAGAGCCGCAGCCTGAGTTTTTGCTCAGGCTGCGGCTCTTCACATGGCTCAGACCCGCGCGGGGTCTGACGGATTCATTTACTGGGGAAGCTCCTCACGTTCACCGTCGATCACATCCGCACCGGAAATGCAGAAATGATCGCCGCTGTCAGCAACGGTATACTCCGTGTTTGCGGCAGTATACTGGTCATCCTCGTTCTCACGGGCGGCAGACAGCTCCGCACGGCTCTTCAGCATCTCCTTCGCCTGCTGGCGGAACGATTCCACAAAGGCGCGGAATTCGCCCACCTTTTCAGGAGGAAGGTCGGCCATTTTGCGGAAGGTAGCCACACTGTAGGTGTTGCCATTGTCCACGCGCTTCAGGCCGATCTGCACCACGCTGCTCCATGCCGGACGACGCCGAGCCACAAACGCGGCGTTCATGAAATCATTGAACGGCCGCAGGCTGGTAGGCGGCAGAGAGAGCTGCACGGGGATATAGTCACCGTCCTGCAAGAGATACAGAATACGCATATTCTTGCAGGCCTTCCCTCGTGTGTCTGTTGCCGAGCCGTAGCGGTTCAGCTCACAGGCAGCGCAGGCACCGCCAGGCGTACCGTAGCCCTGCTTCCCATCCACAGTGGAGCACAGGGGAACCGTGTTATCATCATATTCCATGCCTTCGGGCCAATAGGCGCCGCTGGCGTGGTGGAACAGGATGACACCCTGCAGAAAGCGGGTATACTCCGGATTCTCTGGGTCGCCGGTAGGCAGCTCGAATTGCAGAGAGCCGCCGGACGGGATCTTAACCTTGGGGAATGAGAGCGTCAAGCCCTCCATATCATCGGCAAGATCATCATTGCCGAAGTCAAGACCGTCCATAGAGGGAAGGTTAAACGTGTAGGGGGTCGCCATCGTCGTAGTTTCAGGATAACTCATTTTTTGATCCTCCATTAAATCATTTTGTTTTTACATTACGCTGCGGACGCTGTGGATACCTGATTCAGCCGTGACCACACGCTTCTGGGCATTGCCAGAATGTTGTAGCCGATGATCTCCAGATCCGTGGCACGGTCATAGCTGTTTACGTCCTGACTATACCGAGTCACCGCATTGGAGAGTCCGTACAAGCTCAGGTCGTGGCCTTCGATCAGATATTGCAGGATACCTTCACCCTCCGAGTCCGTAAGACCGAACTGCCGGGTGGTCAGCTTCACGACGCCGGGTACATCCGTGGTATTCATGGGGACAGCCGCAGCCTCCCGCATCATGCCCACCACCTGACTGAACCGTGCCTCCTCTGCGGCGGCACGGACGGTGTCCTGTACCTTCAGCAGAAAAGCCTGATCGTCCGCAGCCAATGTCTTTTCAGAATAGAGCTGGAAGTTCTCCTCCGCATCTGTCGCTCGACCGATATGGTTGCGTTTCGTGGCGGCATCGTTGACCACCATGCCGTTGCTGCATACCAATCGATAGATCAGGGGCTGGATGTTGACAGAGCCTAAGCCCACCTCGCTGTTGCTGATAACCACACCGGCCTGCACTGTGTCACCCGGCGTCACATCCTCCTGTAAGCGGGGATTGACCGCCTTGATATACATGCGGGAGTCGGTGATCTGGCAGCTCTCGATACGCACATCGGGGATCTCCGCCAGAATGGGCAGTACCGCTGAGGCGATGCTGTAGTTGTCCATGCGCAGATAGCGGTTGCTGAGGTAGGCACGGGCCTTACCGTCCAGAACACGGATCATACGCTGGGCAGGCGTCCGCTCCAGCCATGTGTTGACATTGTGTGCCAGAAGCCCGGGGTCTTCGCTGCGCATTCGCTCATAGTACTTGGCAGGGATGCTCAGGTGCGTACCGATCTGCCGGTGGGCGATATCGCCGATCTCCAGCGGCTCAATACGGTCTGCGCCATCATTGTTCAGCACATGGAGCGCCAGATCGTGGCCGTAGCACTCAAAACGAAGGTTGCCGGTATTGACCACATAATCCTCTTTGGCATTCTGCTGCCGTGTGATCTCAGCGGCAAGCTGCTCCAGCGTCAAGCCTGTTTTCATGGCAGCACCCTCCTTACCAGTTCAGCGCGATGGCGTCATCCGTCATGCTGGCGGCGATACCCTCACGCTCGAATACCTTCAGGAGCCGGGGCCAGTAATGCTTCTCCGGCAGGTTCTTGAATGAGGTCTGTGCTTTCTCCACGTCACCCTGACGGATGCAGACGTCACCGTTATCCTTGATAACCAGACTGCTGTAGCCACGGGAGTTGAGGTCGTAGATCAGATCATCCAGAACCTTGCGGCCCTGCTGCTCAAACCAGACCTGCGGATCGATCTCACGGGGCGGAGCAGGCAGCTTCTCGGAAGCACCGTTCTCTGCTGTGCTCTGCACCACAGGTGTAACTTTCAGCAGTGAGCAGGAAAAATTGGCCTTTTGGTCAAATGTCACCTCTGCCTGGTCATAGTCGGGAATACCGGAGATGGTGATACGGCCTGTTCCGCCGTGAAGGATCAGCTTCTCCGGTTCCGGGCTGCGCCATTCCCATGTAGCATCCGGATATACCGCCTTCAGATACGCGGAGATCCTGTGATTGACATGGCGGAGCAGCAGTGGGCCGAAGCCATCCTCCTCTTCCACAGACAGTGCGCGAAGGCTCTGCCGCTGTGCGTCATAGGCAGCTCTGCGGGCAACACGCCGCTTCTCGGCTTCCTGTTCCTGTATATAAGGGAACACGAACGCGACCGTGACCCAAATCGCCCAAATGGTAAATGCGGCTGTCAGAAGCCAGATCTGCGTGTCGCTGCGTACAAACGCAACGATAGCCAGAACGGCCGCGATAAGGACAGAGACACCAGACCAAATGGACTTCTTCTTATTCATGCTTTGCACATCCTTTCATTTTTGTGATAAAACAAAAATGAGGAGCTGCCACGCATCTTTTTGATACATGACAGCTCCTCTTATGCCCGGCATTTTATCCGGGCAGGGGTTCTCGTTCTCCGTCGATCTCCGGCGCCTGTTCCGGCGCTTTCGCCTCACCAGGCTGGAGATAGCGCCATCGAAACGCAATGACCTTCAGGCGCTTATCCCGCGTCCAGCCATCCCGTTTCAGATAGTCCTCCAGCTCCAGTACGCCTTCCACATTGATCAGCGCACCACGATGCAATTCTCTTTTTGCAAATTGAGAGGCGATAGCGCCAAAAGCAACGACCTGATAATACTGCGTTCTTGCGTAAGCTCCCTTACCGGTGCGCTCCGCAAGATCAAACCGAAGATAGGGCCGGTTATTGGCACTGACTTTCAGTTCAATATCATCCGATACGATACGGCCGATGACGGATATATTTGCCATTACACTCCTTTCTGCCTTACGGCTAAAATATCTATATAAAAAGTGCCGGCATACAGCATCAGCCATTAAGGCAATGCTGTCATGTCGGCACAAAATTACAAACTTAACAAACGTGTGCGATCCGAAAAATGATCGGAAACCCTGATCGGGCGATGCACATAAAACAACTACAAGTGCATTGTAACACTATATATTGCGATTGTCAATAGTTTGCAATTCTATATATAGATATTTCTGAAATAAACGTGGGTGTTGTTTCGCTTCCTTGAAGCAGACAATCGTATGGTAAGCGGCTATTTTTCTTCCGCTGCACCAAACAGAACACGCAGATAATCCTGCCGCCCATCCAGAATACGGGCGACCTGTACCGCTTCAATCTCAACGCGGTAAAAAAGGAAATAATTTCCGCTGAGAAGCGCCCGCAGGTCGGTCTCTCTGCCGGTTTTGGCGGAAACAGAAAAGCCAAGATGCGGGTTTTGCTGTAGATGCCGTAGATCGTGAGTAATACTCTTCACAATACGCTGTGCTGCCTGTGGGTTATGCAGCTCCAGCGAGATGTATGCCTTGATCTCCGCCAAGTCGCTGGCTGCTGCCGGCGTGATACGCAGCTTATTCATCCGTCAGCCCAAGCTGGGACTCCACTTCTTCCAGTGAGAGCCAACCCCCTTCTTCCGCAGATTTCCAGCCCCTGTCGATCTCAGCCATGAGCTGCGCCGCAGCCTTGGATTTCATGTACTCCGCATTTTCAGGAGACAGCAGAAACGGGAATCCCTTGCTGTTCAGCGATTGCTGAAGGAAAATGTTAAAAGCATCCGTCAGACTCAGGCCATAGCCAGAAAAGACATTTTCCGCCTCCTGCTTGATCTCTGGATTGATACGCATCTGAAACATAGCTGTTTTCGGCGCGGTAGCCACATTGATATTTGACATAGTAGCAGGCCTCCTTTTTCTTTAGTATACCCATAGCGCAAAAGTATGTCAATACATTGTCACTACAAACAGGCGGTGCATATCGGTCCCTACGATACCGTGCACCTTTCTATTGTCCCATCTATCGTCTGCTCAAACAATTCTCAATTACTGTGTAACATGATAGATGATCTCACTTTCCACCAGAGTGCGCATAGCCTTATCAGGAAATGCCGGTGCGTATTCTGTGATGTCACGTCTTGTAATGCCGTTATTTGTGATAAACTCTATGGTCAGCTTCTTTCTTCCTTCGGAGAAATAAGATGCCGGCACCTCATTCATAAGCTCCAGAAAGCTCAAAACAGCAGCATTCTTTGCCGTGATCTTACTTCTGGCTCTGCGTAAAATAACACGCTGTTTCCCGATAGTTATCTCACGGGAACGTGTCTTTTCATTGTTGGTACAGACTTCAATGGTATTTGGCATCTGCGTTGACAGCCCCAACTGGTTTAAGAAAGCTGCACCGGAATAGTAGCCGTAACAGCCAGAACTATCCTTTACATATTTTTTCTCGATTACCTTGCAGGGGTCGAGCAGACTGACGCCAAATGCTGTCTCAGTGGGAATATAATAAATGCCCCGATCAAAACGCACCAGTTTACCAGTCCTACACAATTCGTTCAGTTCTTTGAAGAGCCACGGGCGTGAATAGCCCCCGCAGTCAATCTCATCAAGTAAGATCGGCTCGTTACAGCCGAAATCCTCTGTGAGTCTATCTAAAAGTGCCATATCACAGCCCCCTTCTAATCATAGTATGCTCACCTTGGTTTGGATTATACTATTTTTGATGCGTTATGTCAATATTACTATAATCCGACGCCTCCTCAAGCCCAAGAAAACCATCGGTCGGGAGGGATGCGTCAAGGAAGCTGCTGCCGGTCAGGATACGCTCAGAAGATTTGAAATAGAAACGGTACTGGCGTCCAATCTCTACTCTGTCCTGTTTGGGCAGTACGAGCGTCATTTCATGCTCCTGACTGTCTATGATCCGGATATTGCGGTATTTGCGGAGCGGCGTCTGCATGATGGCAATGCAAACGCCGTCAATAGCGGTATAGCGGTCGGAGATAATGAGACGATAGAGTACCACTGCTTTGTAAGTAAGGCCTATGGCAAGGATGCCGCTGAGTAGAACGGTGATGGTATCACAGGAAAAGAAAATGGCTGCCAGCCCCACAAAGAAGAAAGCTGCTCCTACCAGTGCGGTAAGGAGCAGCTTTTTCTTCAGGGGCAGCGGTGCTGTTCTGAGCTTGTCCATCATGACAGCCTCTCAAAGATGATCTGGCGGCGCAGATAAAGGTTTGCCACAGCCTGCAGCACCGGGCGGCAGCAGCCGAAGGGCCTGACCATATCTGCGATATTATCGCTGGTGGTGGTATCGTCTGCATACAGGGCCTCCATCAGCTGCGAATCAGAGTGGATCGTATGGATATCATACTCCACACACTTGATCAGCTCCGCTGTGGACAAAAGAGCCTGTTGGGACAGGTGATAGACCCTCCGCTCATTTGCGCTGCGCCGGTCTTTGCGGAACAGCTTCCTGGTAATGGCAAAGGGGACATGGCCAAAGACCGTCAGCTTGATAAAGGAAATCAGGCGCAGCAGTAGGCTGTTGGAGATCGGCACCACATAAAGCCCTGACAGCAGGGCATACAGCGCATCCTCACCGGTCTCGCCGCAGCCCTCCACCACCAGCCCGCGCTGCAGCAGCCGGCGCATACAGTCATGGAGGCTGCGCCGAGGCGCGATGCCGCTGGCTTTCAGCTTGGCGATATAGGTATCCTCAAGGACTCTGGCATCCATGATCTGCCAGTTCAGCGTGGCCCACAGGATCATCTCCTGAATATCCAATGCGTACTCACGCTTGTTGATGATGACCATAGGGCAGGTCATATCGCCCATGCGGCCTTTGCACTTGAAACGGCCCACTGCCGTGTAGTATTTCTGCATGTATTTCACCTCACATTTTCTCATGAAGCCTTGGGGCCTTTCTTCATCGGCTCATATTCAAGACTTTGCAAAAACTCCTTGTTGGACTTCAGGCGCTCAGCAGCTCTATGTACGGCCGCGCCCAGGTAGTTCGCCTTGATGCCATAATGAGCGGCGATGTCTGTATTGCTCAGGCCAATAAACTTCAACTGCATTGCCTCAATGCCCAGCCGGGCAACACCATCGTATTGCTGCTTTGCGCTTTCCAGAATGGACAGCGCATCGACCTCAGCCAGCTGCTCCTGAAAGCTGCGGATACCGGAAGCCAGGGCACGGCGGCTGTCAGCTTCCGTGTCAAAGATCTCCGATACCGGGAAGCAGTGTCTCTCCTTGCTGCGCTGTAACCGGCAATAGGTGCGCAGTCCGTTCTCAACGACCTTCTGAGCATAGGTGGGAAAGCTGGCACCGCCATCCGGGTCATATGTCACCGCAGCCTTGCAGAGCCAGATGCAGCCCTCTTGAAACAAATCGTCATAACCGAAACCATAGCACTGCTCATTGACCTGAATGCTGGTATGGATGGCCCAGCGTACTACGTCCATGTTCGCCTCTACCATATCGCGCTGGGTATCGGTAAGGGCGATATCCTTATTCTTCATCGTTGGATTCACCTCTCTTTCCCGGTGGATTTAGGCATGGTCTCTATGCGATCTCTGTGCCGGGGATACGAAATTGTTCACAGGCGCGGATCAACCGGTCACACATATACGCGCCAAATTGCGCGATGTGCGCCTGATCTTTATGCAGGCCAAACTCTGTCTGCATCCATTGGTACGCCTCTCGTTTGGACATCAGGCCGGAGCGCCACAGGCGGTCAAAAGCACGGTGTGCCTGGATGCGTTTATGCCGCAGATTCCCGTCTGCCAGAGAGCCTAACGGGAGCCGTGTGGTACGATGGGCGGCCACGTAGCTGTTGCAGGCGGGGTAACGGTCACAGACATACAGATACTTGTATGCGCCGCGGTCGTTTCCATACACAAAGCTGGCCGGATGTAGAGTGGCCTTGGCCCCACAGTTGGGGCAGTGGATGTTGACTCTTTTCAGATGATTCACCTCCTTTACCGGGTGTGTATACGTTCATTGCTGGCAGTTCTCCCACATCTGGGAAAGACTGCACCGTTTCGGGTCCTCTACATTCCAGACAAGCCAACTGGTGTAGAAGTGTTGGAAGCCTTCCGGCGTCATAACGCCGATGCAATCATACTTATCCACGGTCTCGCCGGAAAGCTCCTCGAATACTGCCACGGGGATGATCGTTGGCACGGCATTGTGATTTACAGACAGAAGAAAGCCGGAGCAGCCGGGACAATGCTGACAGTCGATGAAAAAACTGTTCCGCCAATTACAGCAGGTTGCCTGTAAAAATCGGTAAAAACGCTTGTCCATAAAAATCCCCCTATTATCATTATCCGTAAAACGAAATCAAAAGTGCGCCACTTTTTGAAAAAATTTTCAAATTTCTCTGCGGCCGCGGGGCCGGGGTCGTCTGGATACGATAAATGTCATGGCAGCAGCCACGGCCAGAATGATGCAAATTGCTTTTTTCATTGTATTGATCCTCCTATTTTTGGGTTCTTTCACAGTACACCACATACCGCTGCCGCCCGCCGCTGGCATAGGGATGGCAGGTCAGCAGTGTCAGCAGGTCGCGGTTTGGTTGAATTTTGATTTTCTCCACCTCGTGGAGTTGGATGATAGGAATACGTCCGTCCGTTGAAATGTTGTCGGGTTTACCCAATAATATTTCAACGATATTCTTGATTTTTCTCGTGCGTTGGCGTATACTATCCATTGAAAAGTGGCATGATAATACCAGCAAGTTTTCAACGGAGGTTGGGTTATGGAAATCAAACGGGACCGCTATTTGAAGAAAATCATCTCCTTCATGTGGGACGGTCAGGTAAAGGTGATCACTGGCATCCGCAGATGTGGTAAGTCCTATCTGCTTCGCAATCTGTTCAAGAGCTACCTCCTCGGTGAGGGTGTGGCCGAAGATCACATTCTGTCATTTGAGCTGGATTTGACCCGTGATATTCGCTATCGCAATCCGCTGGAGCTTGCAGCTCATGTCCGTGAAATCGTGGAACACAGCGCAGACCAATATTATCTCTTTGTAGACGAGATCCAGATGTCCGACGAAGTTCCGAATCCCTACAATCCGGACGGAAAGAAGATCACCTTCTACGACGCGCTTAACGATTTGAAGTCCTTGTCCAACCTGGACATTTATGTGACCGGCAGCAACTCCAAAATGCTGTCCTCTGACATACTGACTGAGTTCCGAGGGCGAAGCGATGAGATCCGTGTGCATCCGCTTTCTTTTGCTGAGTACTACTCGGCTGTTGGCGGCGATAAGCAGGACGCTTTCGATGAGTTTGCTTTCTACGGTGGTATGCCGCTGATCCTGTCCCGTCCCACAGACGCCGCAAAGATGGCTTATCTGAAATCGTTGTTTTCCGAGGTCTATCTGAAAGACATTGTGGAGCGGAAGAAGATCAAGCGTGAGGATGTCCTGTCCGCGATTCTTGATCTGCTGTGTTCGTCTATCGGCTCTCTGACCAATCCGACGAAGGTTGCAGCCACTATCAACACCGTGCAGAAGCGCAGTGGAGAAAATGTCGTTGCCTTGAACACCGTGAAAGCCTATATGGATCACTTATCGGATTCCTTCCTCTTCACCGAATGCAAACGCTGGGATGTCAAGGGCAAGAGCTATTTTGACTATCCCAACAAATACTACTGTGAGGACATTGGACTGCGGAATGCCCGTATCGGCTTCCGCCAGCAGGAAATGACGCACATCATGGAGAACATCATTTTCAATGAGCTGATGATCCGTGAATGCTCCGTTGACATCGGCATCGTCTATGGCAATGAGAAAAATGCCAAAGGAAAGGTCACTCCGGTCGCACGGGAAATTGACTTCATTGCGACCTCCGGCGGTAAGAAGACCTATATTCAGTCCGCCTACGCATTGGGGACAGAGGAAAAGGCAATCACTGAAAATAAGCCTTTCGCGCTGACCGGCGATTCTTTCCCGAAGATCATCGTGCGTCATGACATCCGCAAGCGTTGGTATGACGATAACGGCATTCTCAATATCAGCGTCATCGACTTCCTGCTGGATGATACGCTTGTCTGATGCGTTGCCAACAAAACTGCTCACCGTGATTGGCTTATTGCCTCATGGTGGGCAGTTTTTTCACAATAAACTACATAGCGCTGCTTGCCGCCGCTGGCATAGGGATGGCAGGTCAGCAGCGTCAGCAGGTCGCGGCCTTGCTGGATTTTAATTTTCTCAACCTCATGAGGTTGGATAATCTGGATGTCCGATACTGTATAAGTCAGGGTTTCCCACAGGTTCGTGAGCTTCACGGTATCGCCTACAGTCAGTCTGTCAATGTGCCTGAAGTAATCCGCGCCGCGCCAGCCTCGGTGCCCAGCGATAACGCAGTTGGTGTTGTCGCCGCCGATGGGTGCTGATGTGTTGCCCAACACCGCAGCGCCTGCCGCAAGGTGGGCATCGGATGCACCTAAGTAAACCGGCATGGTCAGCTCCATGGCAGGAATCTCTAAGACACCGATGATCTCATCGTCAATGCCATAGGCGGTCAGGTCGGCGGCGGGTTCTTCGCAAGCTTCGAGGTCAACGAGGTTACACTGCTTTTCCGTGTAAAGCTGGCGGTTATATTTCTGTAAAGCTGCCAGCAGTTCAGAATATTGCTGCTCTGGCTCATTGCGCTCGTTTAAGAACTCCTGAACGGCAGCGTTCGTGTCGGCTTGCAACCTATGTCCTGTGAACATCGGCCATAGCATCACGCAGACGCCCGCCACCGCCAGCAGCGCCGCCAGAACAAGGGACGTCCTACGCATGGTGCACCCTCCTTACAAAAAAATACCCGCCACCTACCACGGCCACCGCTGCAAGACCAATGCCAAGGCCGGTGAGGTAATGTTGTGTCCATGAGGATGCCGCTGGCTTTTCTGCGGCGGCAGTCGCTTCCTGTTCGGGGGTATAGGGAATGCGATGGCCCCGTACCAGCAGGCGATGGGTATTAACTCCAAACGGTGTGCACGTCACCAGTGTGACCATATCCTTACCTCCTACGATTTGCAGCAGGCTTGTATCAGTAGGAAGTACCGTATTGATGGCGTCTACCTCATAGGCCAACACCTCACCCAATACATGGATGTAAAATGTATCGCCTTTTTCGAGTTGGTCAATGTCCGAAAACAGCTTGGACGAGGCCATGCCGCTGTGAGCGGATAACACAGCATGAGTGCTTTCTCCGCCCACCGGCAGGGATGTGCCTACCACATGGCCGACCGATTTTTCCAGCGTGTCGGCTCCCGTACCGTGCTGCACGGGCAAGTACACGTTGATTTTGGGGATATCAACATAGGCCATGACACCGCCCACGGTGAGCTGCTCGGTGTAGGCCAAGGGAGGGGCAGAAGCCCCTCCCTCAGAGATCGTCGCATTGGCCAGCATGGCGTTGTACTGCTCTGCGGCTTCACGCTGGGCGGTCAGCTCGGCATCGTCGGTGTCTTCGATGGCCGCAGTATAGGTTGTCTCCACATCGGAGTGATATCTTTCGCTTACCAACTCACCAATCAGTGGATAGAGAAGCAGCCCCAGCGCCACAACGCCGCAAGCTGCCGCCAGTAACCAGCGTTTCACTGCTCGCTCTTATGCTTGCGGGACTTCACCACGATGAAGGCTGCCACACCCAGAAGCAGAATGCCGCCGATGGTGAACATCCAAGTGCCGTAGCCACCGGTCTTGGGCAAATCAAAACCGGGGTTGTTAATCGCGGTCATGGGCACGATGGCATTGCCATCCGTCATGGTAACATCCTTGCCATTGACAGTAGCAGAGGCGGTCAGCAGTTTCGCACCGCACTTCTCGCAGGCACCATTTTCCTTGGTGGTAATGACGATTTTGACCGCTTCCTTGAGCAGTACATACCCCTTATCCGTGGCGGTTTCAGTCAGGCTGTAGCTATCATCCTCCAGGCCCTTCACAATGATGTGGCCCTGTGCATTGGGGATAAAGGTGGTAGCATCGGACTTCTTGGCGGTAAAGCCCTTGGCGTAGTAGATGCCATCCTTCAGGTCTGCGATGATGTAGCAGTCGTCGGTATCATTATGCAGGTTGAACTTGACGTTCTGCACGCTGCCCTTGCCATCGCTGAATTGCTTCAGAACATCGATGCCGTAAGTATACACATGGCAGCAGTCCTTTAGAGTGTCGTAGTAAGTAGTGTTGGTGCGCTTCCAAGTCAGCTCGACTTCGTTGGGGTTGTCGGTATCGCCCATCTTGGCATCGGCGGTCAGGGTGGCCGCGTAAGTAATGCGCATGGTGCAATCGGAATAGCCGCGCTTGACGCTGTCGGTGTAAACAGTGGTCGCCTCGTTGATCTCCGCCAGACCAGTTTCGGTCATGCGGATGGTCATGGTGTTGGCGGTATCATCATAGGACACGGTGAACTTGCCGGAATCCTCGCCCCAGGTAGTGATCTTGTCAGTGCAGGCGGAATCGCGGAAGAACTCGATAACCACGTCGTTCTTGTTGTAGCGAATGCCCTTGGACATGGTATCGACGTAAGTGTACTCGCTGAGAGAAGAAGCCTTAGAAGTAATCGTGGGCAGGGTACTCAGAATCTGGTAATCTACAACATCGCCCACGGAGGCGGTAGCGGTATGAGCGTAGCCATCGGTGATATCGGTCAGACTGCCGTTGTGCTTGCTGGTGCTGTTCTTGCTCTCACGGACAGTCTTTTTTAAGTCGGGGTTGCCGGTCTGGTTTTTGGGGTAGACGGTAACATCGTAATTCCACGCCGCGCCGTCAATGGTGGTCATGGGCAAACTTACGAAGAAGGGATTGCAGGTGGAGGTCACATTTTCAGGGACTCTGGTTTCTACAACCAGATACAGTCCCTGCTCCATATTGGAAGCAGAAGTGTGGCCGGTGGCATCCGTTTCGGGCACAGCCACACCGCCGTTCTTGACAGCAGTTTCCAGAGCATTTTTCACGTTCGTCGCATTGGCAGCCAGTGCGGCGGCCAGCTTGTTGTTCAGGGTATCAGACGTGAAATAGCTGACGCCGCCCTCGGTCTTGTGAGCGTCCGCGGCGGTCAGGCCGATGGCGGACAGCACGGCGTTGGAGCGCTCAGAGTTGTCGAAGCCAAACAGCACACTGACCGTGCGCTGACCGTCCATGACTTCATTGTTCATGGCAATGTCAGCGACGCGGAGGTAGGTGAACTCCACGCCCTGAATGGCGTATTTGCTCAGCTTATCCACGACGGCGTTATCATGCAGACCGGTGGAAAGATAAGATTCAGCGTCCCACACGCCGTCCTCGCTGGCCTTGGTGATGTCATATTTATAGATACTCAGGGATGCTTTCTTCGCCGGATCAATGGTAGGTTCTGCGGCAAATGCCGTAGTAACGAGACTCAAGGCCATAATGGCGGCCATGAGCATGGCGAATACGCGATGGATCTTTTTCATCTGGTTGTCTCCTTCGTAAATTCAGATTTTTTGCAAAAATAAACACCCATGCAAAGCATGAGTGCTGCAAACAGAATGGGTGCGATGAATCCGTTGCCACCCGTGAACGGCAGGACGAAGCCTGCGCTGTTGCAAGCGGTAATGGTAACGTCGGGGTTGGTACTGTCCAGCGTTCCTACAAACAGAGGTTCCGTCATCAGGGTGTGGCCCGCTGGAGCTTGGGTTTCCGTTATGCGAAAGTGCACACCGATCTTGAGGTCAGTCCACTGTGCGATACCGGTCTTATCAATCGTGATTTTGCTCACCTCTGTCCAGTTCTGACCGTCCGTGGAAGTCTCCAGCAGCAGCTCCGCACCGGCGAGAGGACTGCCGGTAACATCCACCTTGCGGACGGTGAGGCATCCCTTGACAGGCTTATTCTCGCGGGTAACTTTGACGTTGAGGTTCTCGCTGGTCAGGCTGAAATCGTACTTGGTATCGTCCAACTGGTAGCCATCCACGGTGCTGATCTCCTGATAAGAATACTTTCCGGGCTTGAGATTATCGAAGATCAGCTTGCCGTTGGCGTCAGTCGTACCATCCACAATCTTGTTGCCCGCACTATCAAAGAGCCGGTAGGTGACGCCTGCCAGCGGCTGCTTGGTGTCAGCGTCCACCTTGAGAATTTCGATGCTGCCGGTGATCAGCTTGTTCTCACGAGTAACTTTCAGAATTTGCCCGTTCTGATTCAGTACAACAGGAAAAGCCGTATCATCCAGCTCATATCCATCCGGTGCCTGAAACTCCTTGCAGGTGTAGCTGCCCAGCTTCAGATCGGCGAACGTCAGCTTACCATTGGCGTCCGTGTAGCCCTCTGCGGCTCGGCTTCCAGATGCGTCGTACAGACGGAAACCGGCACCTTGAAGCGGGGTGTTAGAGTCCGCGTCCACCTTACTGATCTCTACACCGGCTTTCCCCAGCGCATTGGTGCGCGTTGCGGTGATATCCAATGCCGAAGCTGTAATGGTGATCGGGTACTTGGCGCTATCCACCACATACCCCTCCGGCGCACTGATCTCCTGATAGGTATAGCTGCCGAGAGGCAAATCAGAAAAGACCGCCTTGCCATTTGCGCCGGTGGTCGCATCAGCGATTTTGTTGCCAGCGCTGTCATAGAGCCGGTAGGTCACACCTGCCAGGGATTTTCCGGTGTCGGCGTCGGTCTTATTGATGGTCAGACTGCCCTTATCTTCCGTCACGGTGGCCTTGATCTTGATGTAGGCCCGAACAGGATCAAGACCAGTACCGGTGTAGCTCGCCAGCGACTGGTATTTTCCAGTAGAATCATACCAACACAGCACTGCTTCATCCGGATCAATGCCGTAGGCACTGCCGGTAGCGGAATAGGTTTTCTCGGTCGAGAGGCCCTTGGCGGCTTCAGCCGTGGCCGTGATGGTCAGGGTGTTGCCGCGCTGGAAAAACGTAATGCCGTTGCCATTGTTGCTGGAAAAGTTGAAGTCGCCCAGCACACCATTAGTATCGGTCACGCTGGCGCTGTAGTTGCCGCTGGCATCCTTCGTCAGCTCGATGGTGTCACACCAACGGGAGCTTGTCGCCGCGAAGCTGGGAATATCCGTAGCACTCTGCATGGCGTCTACAATTTCACTGTACCACAACGCAAACGTGGAATAGCGAGACGTATCGACGCAGTTATAAAACGGACTGCTGCCCCAAGAGCGGTAGTCGTAGGGACTTCTGTACTCGCAGATCAAGTCCCAGATAACGGCCTGCGTGGCGGCCCATTTCTCAGCACCGATAATGTCGCTGCTGTTGCTGTCACCATACGCAGTGCCGTACTCGGCGCTGGGGTAGCCACAGGCCAGAGCCAGCGCGATACCGCTTTGGACAGAGGCGGGCAGGTTGTACCAACAGCCGCTGGAACCCTGCACATAGTTGCTGCTGTCATCTGAGCGAACACCGGGCTGGATGCAATAGGCCAGCGCACCGTTGACATACTTGACGTGATACAGAGCGCTACCACTTCCCAAGCTGCTGTCCGCCAGAATGGTCAGATTTCTCGTGCTGGGCGTGGTCGAACTGCTGTAGTCATACTGCTTAAAGGTCAACTGACTGGTATAGACGTAGACTTTATACTTGACCACGACCGTGGCAGCGTAGGCGGACACCGCCAGCATCGCCGCCATAACCAGCGCCAGTACTAAAGCCGTAAATCGTTTAACAGTTTTCAATAGCTTCCTCCTTTGTTGGAAAAGTAAAGCCCCTCTGTTGCCAGAGAGGCTTTGTGTATGGAATTGTTGCGTTTTAATTATAGAGGACGTAGATCAGTAGGCTTCCTCCATCCTCCACAATGCAGACGTTGCAGTGGAAACCGGCATCCGCCACACTGTCCCTGCCCGCCTGCATCATGAGCTGGCGGAAGGTGAAGTCCACCATGTCCCGCGCCTTGGTTTCTAACGTCTCTTGCGAGGCGCCCGTTGGTACCGCGGCGGGGAAGCGGTAGGCGCTGTTGTCCAGCGTCAGGCCGCTGTCCGTGGTGACACCGTACTGCGTGACCGCGTAGGCGTTGGCTACGTCAATGGCCGCCTGCCGGTCTGCCGGTGCCGTAGGTTTAGGCGTGGGTTCCGGCTCCGGAGCAGGCTCCGGTTCCACATAGCCCGTCTTGGCGTGGACTGTCTCGGAAGGAATGTCCTCTGTGACATTGGGCTGCGTGGTGGGCACAGAGGCCGCTTGCGGCACCTCGGTTTCTGCATTTGCCGGAGTGTCCGCAGGGGTGCTTTCCACGATGCGTACCGGGGTATCTTCGTGTTCGGACTGCTGTGGAGTTGGGATCGTTTCATTCCTTGCATCATTCGTAACGATGGAAGACTGCTTCTGTTCGGGAAGCAGGGCCACAGGTTCCGGTTCTGCCGGCATCTGAGCCGCCTTGGCTGCACAACCGATCAAACATGTAATACTCAGTGCCAGCGGGATGCAATAGATCAGCTTATTCCTCATGGGTATCTCTCCTTCGTGTAAATATGGGATAGTCCTTTTCTGCGAGGACTTAATCATACTTACGACTGGAGAATCCCTTTTTTCAACAGCAAATTTCAGAAATCACGAAGCGCACACGATTGGGTAATGGTAAGTATCGTCTGTACCCAGTCACAAAGCGCCAAAAGAATGGATTACTGCATCGGGGCTCACCACCTTCCTACATGTGAAAGACCGCTGAGTTGTTACCCAGCGGTCTTTACAATTTTGACTGTACCAAGTATAGCATATGGGGATTTACGACGAAATCGCAAAACAGTGCCAATCTGTTGCCAACCTTTGCCGATGTAGTGACAGGTCAGATATGCTGCTTGATGATTCGGGTGATGATCCCTGCGGCGACGCCGCGTTCTTCGTCCAGATGGGTAACAACGAAGCTGACGTCATCCTTTCGTCCGGGTCTGCGCCGGTCATAGCAGGAGTGTGCGATGGCGTTGGCACCATTGCTGAGTCGGATATACACAATGCCTTTATAGACATGGGTGACTTTTCCTGCGTACTTGCCCTGAATGCGGCATTTGCGGAGATTATCATTCCGGTTGTCACCTGTTACACTTTTGACATCGGCATTGATCCGGATCTGCTCCGGATCAGTACGGTCAACTTCCAGTACACGCACCAGCACATGATCTCCCACGGAAAAGCGGTCATTGGCATCGCCGATCCAGTCCCACGAAAGGTCACGGGACAGAATAGACGTCTCCACGCCAAATACTTCGACCCGGATGACCCTCTCTGACACGGCAACCACACGGGCCTGCACCACGCGCCCGGCACAGATGCGGTACTGACCGTCGCTGTCCGTGCCGAAATAATAGATCTGCTGCTTTTTCAGCATAGCGTCTTTTCGGCTGGCGACAACGGATCTGCTGTTGCCATCGATCCCCTTGATTACGAAGTCCACCTCAGCACCCAGCATTTTATTGAGGATCTTCTGATAGTTGAGGATCATTTCATCGTAGTCTATACCATAGAGCCCTTTGGGGAAGTCAAGTACCATCTCACGCAGGGGGATCACAATGCGGAATCCCTTGTAGTCCACGATGGCAATGGTTCTCCCGGCATCCGTCTTTTCAATACCACTCAGCATACCGGTGAGGATGCGCCGGGTACGATAGCCGGTATGGATCTCATGCCAGATGATGTCCTCCCGCTGCTCCTGTGTTTCCGCTTCGCCGCGGGCATCTACGGTCAGGATCTCCCACGGCTGAACAGTATCAGACTCAGGTTCCTCGGTGGTATCTTCGGCAGGCGGCGTCTCCGGCTCCTCTGCCGGCTGCTTCTTTCTGGTGGTCGTCCGCCTGCGAACGGTGCGCTTCGGCGGTGCCTCTGGGGCAGCCTCTGGCGCAGCTTCCGGTTCTTCTACAAGTGACTCCACAATTTGGGGGGTAATGTCCTCGGTTACAGGTTCACTCATGAGTTCCGGTAAACTTTCTTCCACGGCATCATCCACGGGCAGTACCGGAGTATCCGGGACAATGGCGATTTCTTCTGTTTTCTTTCTCGGCATAGTTGCTCCTCCTTGTACTACATTTTTGTTGACATGATGGAATCCTTATCGGTCTTGACAAACTCGCTGCGTTTGACGGGCGTCTTATTCGGACGAGGTGCGAGCTTCGGCTGCTCCGGCTTTGACTTTGGCGTGGGCTTCTTACGCCATTCCGGAACATGGGCAGATGCCTTGCAGTCCCGCAGCTTCTTTGCCTCATAGTGATTGGTATAATCGAATTTATCCACCTGCAGCACCTTATTGCCGCGGGCAATGACCAGCGCACGGTTTACCGGCAGGCGCAGCACCTCATCCATGGTCAGCAGCTTGCGCTTGCCCACGCCGCTGGTCTCGCGGAACTCCGGCGTGTAGTTGCTGATACGCCATGTGCCCAACTGCTTGGCCTTGCTGGAGACATGGACGCTGACCTCCCCAGTGCGGTCACTGAGGAACTTGGCGGTCAGCTCGTCGGTGCAGCCCAAAGCAAGCTGATAGTCACAGCAGCCCAATATCTCCTGCCATTGGTTATAGGGATACCGGTTCTGCAAGCCTGCCAGATTCTGGAATACGCAGCTCATGCTGACAGCCCGTGAACGGATCACGCTGATCTTCCGGCTCAAGTCGGGGATAACGCCGCAGGCTGTCAGCTCCTCGCCCAGCACATGAACGGGAACCGGCAGTCTGCGGTCAGCACAGTTTTTATCCGCGTAACGGATCAGCTTGATAAACGCGAAAGACAGAAACAGGGACGTGAGGAAATCAAAGGTGCTGTCCTGGTCGGATGTGATGCAGAAATAGGCGCAGGGCTGTTTGCCCGGCAGCTCCATATCAATTTCATCATGGCTGGTGATCTGGCAGATAGGCCGGTTCTGAAACACCTGCAAGCGGCTGCCCAGCCCGATGATAACGCCGCTGCGCACCGTATCCGAGGATTGACTGAACAGCGCATAGGGCGCTCTGGCAGGATGGCTGGCAGGCAGCATGGAAAAAAGGTTGTCCAGCTCCTTCTCCGCGTTCAGTACCAGCAGCTTATAGACCTCGTCGATATTCCGGCTCTCCGGTGGATAGCCCAGCGCCACATACAGCACCAGCGCTTTCAGCAGGTTCATCTCCGCGGCGTTCCAGAAATGGTCGCCCTTTTCGCTGCCGGTATTCTTGATGATAATGTCACAGAAGATCTGCGCCATCAGTTCATCGCCCTCAATCTCCGCCAGGCAATTCCATGAATCGGAGTTCTCCGGCTGGATCAGGTTGAACACCTTCACCACATAGCCCTTGCTGCGCAGATACTCGCTGGTTTTTTCGTAAAGCTCCGATTTTGGGTCGGTGATGATCAGGGACTCCTTGTGACCATCGTGGGCCTCGGACGCGCTCTGCAAAATGCGATTGATGCAGTATGCTCGCGTTTTCATGGAGCCGCTGGCACCGAACACGGCAATATTCCCATTGAGGCGTGTATTCTCCGGGATACATACCACCTGACCATCCAGCTTGCCCAGTATAACGCCGCTGTGTTTGCGGATATCGGACACCAGATCAAGGACGCCCTTCATCTCCGCTTTCTCCATGAAACCCGCCGTTCCATAGGTGCCTTTATTGGAGTAGGTCAGGTTACGCTCCGCGTCATATTCACCAACGTCGGAATAGCCCATGCGCATCACCATGACGATCAGCAGGCCCAGCAGCAACAGGCAAAGCCCCACACCGATAATCCCACTCTTACTGAACAGCGCTTCGCAGCAGGCGGAGAAAGACAGCACCGGCGCGGCTGGGGAGCTTCCGTCACCGGGCGTTCCGCCCGCATCCTTCCACTGCTGATAGTTCCGGATGAATTGCGCCAGATAGCCGCCGCCAAACAGCAGTCCCGCCAGAAATAGCGGGAGCGAGAACAGCAGGCTTCGCAGTTTCTTTTTCTCTACGGCAAAAACCTCCTCTCGAACGCGGCAAAATCGATGGCCTGTACCACGGCCCTGTCACCGCAGTAGCGGCGCAGCACTTCGGCCTGATGGTCGAAGCAGATCAGGAGGCCATACCGGTCTTGCAGCCGCAGCGCCGTATCAAAACGCCTGATCCGCGGCAGGTCACAGTCATAGGCGAACAGCACCGGTGCGCCCTCCGGCGTCATGGCATCGTTCTCCACCGTTTCACCCGGCTGCTGCGGTTCCAAATCAAGACACAGCAGCTCACGCAGGTCATTGTCCAACGCTTCATCACAGAGGAGACGCAGCAGCACCTCTCCATGATGGTCATTGGTCAGGAAACAGAACCGTTCATAGCTGCCATCCAGAATGAAGTAGTTTTTGCCGCCCTGATTGGCCAGCAGCTCATAGGCAAGCTCCATGCTGTCACCTAGCAGGAGACCTTGCACCGCATCTGGATGATACTGGTGCGGCATCCGCTCGCGGCACAGCACCGTCTGCATGAGCGCCTTCGTCCGCATCTCGGCTTTATAGCTCCATTTCATCAGAGTGTTGCCGAGGTTGTAGACCACATGGATGTGCTGCGGCGTCAGCAGAGCGCCCACAGACCGGGCACCACGGATCTTGACGAAGGCCGTTCCCATCTCCTTGATCTCACGGGATGTGTAGAAGGCCGAGGCGCAGATATCGCCAATCGCTGGCTCACCGGGGCGGAATACGCCGGGCTTTTCATCACGGAAGATGCTGATACCGGCGTTACGCATGGTGATGAGTGTCTGAGAGATGCGGTGGAGCCGGAGCCGCTGCTCCGGCTCACTCCTGATGTGGTTGGTGGCGCAGGCACCGGACAGGTAGAAGGAAAAACGCTCGGGGTCACGCTCCAACAGCAGCTTTTTCGCCGCGGCGGTGAGCCGGTATCCACGCAGGCCGTTTTTGTAGTAAGACAGCAAAAGCCGCTGACGCTTCAGCGACTTGACCACGTTCTCTTTGTAGCTGATGCCACCGGCGAGTCTGCTCAGTTGGTTGGCCGGCAGCTCACCGGATATGGCGACCAGCTCCAGCAGTTGATAGGCTTGGGATAGACTGCCGGGGGCTTTTTGCGGTAGGGTACTCATACTGACCACCTCCTTTTGGTGTGCAGTACCCAGACTGCCATGACCACGGTATTTTTGCCCGTGCCGGTCATGTAGAAATGCCCGGAAATACAGGCTTTGCCGTACCGTTGCCATGTGTGCCGTTTTTGACACGGCCAAAACGCTATAAATCGGATATGGAGCGAAGCCGGTTTTCGCGGTCCGAAAGCCAGCCCTGAAATCGCTCCTTATCCATCACCGACACGCGGGTGCAGTCACAGTCTCCGATCTCCGTCGTGTTATAGGCGTCGCACAAAAGGCCCGTATCATCCTCCATGACAAAGGTGGAGATCACATCCAGAAGCTGCTTGAGCTCCAGATTGTCGTAGTCCCGCACCCGCCTCGGTGACAGCTCACGGCTGTAGATATGAGAAAAGCAGACAACACAGTGCCGGAACTTGGGCAGCGTGTGCGTCTGCGCGTACTTACTGAGCGTGTAGTAGATGGGGTCGGTCAGATACTCGGAGCCGTGCTTCTTGCTCTTCTTGGGCAGTAGGCAGGGGAGCGTGATCTTCAGAATACCATCTTCATTCATGACGGAGATACCCTGCATGACGCCGGCTGAAGCCAGATACTCGGCTTTCCGGATGCTGGTCGTCTCATAGATCAGGTGCCGCAGCCGGCAGGCAATGACCTCACCCCGCAGTGCGGCCTCTGTGGACAGCATTTCATAGTTATCTGAATGCCGCTGGATATTCGTGTTGTCCATAGCGTAGAGCGTGTTGGACAGGCGGGCGATCTCATTCAAAATGCTCTCTATCCGCTGCGAGAGGGTGGCTCTGTCCACAAGGTTCCTCCTTCCTGAAGTACTGTACGCAGCCCTGCTCATCCACCATGCAGTAGGCTGCGGTATGGGGAATATGCAGGCGCTGCATCTGTGCTTCTTCTTCAATGATAACGAGCCGCCGCCCGGAATCATCTTCCGTGGTCAGTACGTGCTGCAGCATCGCTTCCTTGTCCGGGCTTATATAGACGACCTCATATACTTCACTATCCGCGAAGAATACCAGCTTCACCGGCGTGTCATCGGGGCTGTGATACTCCACCTTCTCGATGAAGTCCAGCAGCACCCACAGAGCCTCTGTCAACTCCCTGTCCTCGCGGCAGTCGGGGACGTCTCCGTAGCAATCCCGGTCAGCGTTATAGAATATCCGCTGCTGCTTGACCAGATAGCGCAGCAGGTTTTCAATCACGCCCTCCTTGCCCGGATACAGGCGCAGGAGCTGGTCATGGCGTATGCAGTGATAGACGGTTATGTTCCGCAGCAGTCCCGCGGCCTCCTGTCCATAGATCTGTTCTCTGTTTCTCACAGACGGCATCACCTCCGTAATGCGTATTAACGCCGTAATAAAGGCGTATTGGTTTTGTAATGCGTGTTATCTCCGTATAAGCGCCGTATTAGGCTTCCGGTCGCTTCATGCGGCGCAGCAGGTCAAGCAGCTCGCGTCGGTCTGTGGTAATAAGGTCGCGTTCCAGTGGGCTGGCCTTGATTTCCACCGTGATATTGTTGTTATTGCTGCTGATCAGGCCATTGCCCCGCTCAAAGTGGGTGATCTCCATGACCTCCGCTTCGGAGAGATGCAATACCTGCTGAACGCGCTGGGCTTCCTCGTCCTCCAGGTTCAAGATGACTTTCGTGCGGCAGTTGTTGATAATCCCCTTGCCGTACTTGCCGTTGTCCAGGGAGAAGAAGTCATTCAGATCCTGCGTCGCGCAAATACCGCTGCCGGAATAAGCGCGGATGGTCTTGAAGATCTCCAGCACCATCTCGGCCGCAAGACGGTTGCCGACGCCGAAGGTGCCGGAGCCGCCGCCAATGAGCTGCCAGCATTCGTCGATGAAGATGGCCTTTTCCTCCGTGCGGTTGGCTTTGGCTTTATCCCACACGAAATCCAGAGCTACGAACATGCCGATAGGCAGCAGATCGCCGCTGAGCTCCGAGATGTCCAGCACCGTGAACTTGTTGTCCAGATTCACATTGGTCTGCTGGTTGAAGGTGCTGGCCGAGCCGTGTACAAAGCGGTTGATGATGTTGGAAAGGCGTTTGGTATCGCTCTCTTCTTTCAGAACATCGTAGAGGTCGCCCAGCACAGGCATCTGGCGGTAAACGTTGGGGTTATCCGGATCACTGAGAGAGGCGTTATCATGGGTGATACCTTTCCGTGCGTAGGTACGAATCAGGGCATCGTCCAAAAGCTGTTTTTCCTCATAGGACATATCGGGGATCAGCAGGGCAAAGAAGATATGAAGCCGCTGAATTTTTGCTGCCAGCTCAGAGCGTTCGATACCGGGGCCATCCAGCGTTTCCTCCACGGACTTGTCTATCTTGCGTATCTCCAGCACGTTGATGCAGCTTTTGGAGGCGGGGGAGATACTGATAAACTCGCCGCCCGTGTTGACGCAGGCACGGTGGAACTCATGACCCTTCAGGGGTGCCAGCATGAAAACCTGTATGCCCTTGCGTCGCATACGGAGCGCCATCAGCAGGATCAGGAAGGTCTTGCCCGCGCCGCTGGTGCCGCATACAGCAATGTTGGCGTTCTTATAGACCTTGGAATCAAAGATGTCGATGATGACCGGAGAGTTGTTGTACTTGTTCAGGCCGAACAGGATGCCGTTTTCATCACTCAGCTCATAGGACGTGAAGGGATAGCAGCTTGCCACGCCAGTGGTCAGCGCATTGCGCTTGGAGCGTTCAAAGAGGTGTTTCTCCATGCTGACCAGCGGCAGAGACGATAGAAACGCCTGCTCCTCATGAAAGGCGCAGCTGCACACGTCCATATCTCGGGACACGAGCAGTTTTTTCAGTTCATTGACCTTCCATTCCAGTTCATCCACTGTGGGAGCTGTCACTGCGATCAGCAGGTTCAGGTAATAAAAGTCCTCGTTGTTGCTCAGCCCTTCCTTCAGGAAGTAGCCGCTTCGGATAGCTCCATCCAGATCATCAAAGTCCGTGTTGGTATCGCTGGCGTCCTTGATCTTACTGCGGTTGATACGAAGCTGCTGTCCCAGCCGCTGTACCATGCGGGCTTTCGGCTGGCGGCTGATGAACATATCCAGATCAATGCCATCCCCGGCGTTGACGATAAGGGACAGCCAGCCGGCTGGTACCTGCGCCTTATAGCCGGTAGAGGGTACCAGCAGATAGGCGTAGTAGAGTCCGTCAATACAGATATGCCGCCCGTTGGTAAAGTCGATGCTGTCAGGGGCGAAAAACTCCGTACAGGGAATGGCGTCGATCTCAGATTCCAGTCCTTTCTCCTGATACTGGGCAACGATCCGGCGAACTCGATCCGGCAGCGATGTAGTGGTGTTGCGGCACAGCAAATGGTAGAGGGTATCGACCGTAAATTCATCATCGTTTTCCGGGATCAGCACCTCATTGCCGCATTGCTTGAGATAATTGACTGCGGTGCGGGCTGCCGTTTGCAGGGAAGCAATGGCCTCCGCTTCCTCGTTATCCCGTTTCCGGCCTGCCCATGCCTCATATTCAAATACCATGAAGAACCGGCGCGAGGTGGCTTCCCGTGCACCGATCCGGTCAATGAGCGTCAGGTAGTCCTGCTGCAGCAGGCGACAGTTTTCATCGGTTTCCTGCGCCATCTCCTGCTGCACGATCTCTCTGTGCCGGTTCAGGTCGGCACGCTTGGCAATGACCTTGATCTGCATTTTGACCGGGCTGATCTTCAGAAACGAAATAAACGAATAGATGATGTTTCGCTGCTCTCTGGCACTGCGCAGCAGGAAGTTGATAGGTATAACTTCGACAATCTTCAGGTAACGGTGATCCCGTGTGTAGATGATGCCGTTTTCGATCTTCTCCACAGGCAGGTATTCTGCCACTGGATTGATGTACTTGGGCGCGTCGTCACCGCTCTTAGCTTTTCGCTTCCTACGTTTTTTCCGCTTGTCCTGTTCCTCTTCATTGCGTGTAATAACACGGCGGTTGCAGAGATATTTCAGAACAAGAAAGATAAATGACGAGAGGCTTTCGCCGTTGATGCCAACCAGCGCGATAATGCCAAGAGGCAGTGCGGTCAGGCACAGAATGATGATCTTGGCAGTCAGCGTCAGTGCGGACACCGAGAACACCGGTATGCCGATAGCCAGCACGATAACCAGTGCCTCGGCTGTGTTGCGGAGCTTCAGCAGTCCGCCGAAAAAAGTCCCGCCTTCAATAAAATTGGGCGGGATGATATAGGTGTCATATTCATTTGGTTTACTCACATTTAGTTCTCCTTCCTACCCTATGATCCAGAAAGGCCCACCGGCACCGGCACGGCCGCTGGCTTCATTCAGGATGATAGCCAGATCCCATGCCTGTTGGCTTCGGGTATAATTGGCAGGGTCGGCCACCAGTATCTTTCCGTTCTCCACACCGCGCAGCACGATGAAGTGTCCTGAGCTGGTGAAATGACCTTTCAGCATGATTGCCACCACCAGTTTGCCTTGAGAGAGCGCATCCACAATGCGCTGCCCTTCTGTTTTCCCGCAGCCTTGTACCGGAAGCCCCCACGCTTTGGCAGCACCGGGGATCAGCGAATGGTAGGAACCGCTTCTACTGCACCAGTAACCGTTTTCATAGGCCCAATGTGCCATCTCAACGGGATCGACCGTCTCGTTGGTCAAAGAAGATACCACCATTGCCATACAGGTAGGCCCGCAGCCGTAGGTGCCGATGTCGTCGGTGCCGTAGGGCTTGTGCGCGTACCGCTTGTCCAACTGATTATAGTAGACCACCTGCGTCGCGCCATCCGAAAAGCGAATGTCGCCCAAAGATACAAGGCCGGCGGACTCGGCAGGCAGCAAGCCCTGCATCATACCATCGCCCAGGAATACGCTCAGGTTCTGGGCGTAGTTTTCCGCCAGTCCCTTTTGTTCATCCGACAGAGCGAATATCTTATCCTCAAAATAGGCCTCTCCGTTGTAGACGATGGTATATATCTTCCATATCTCTGTTACTTCCGTTTCCGTCACCGTGACCTTACCGGTTTTGGGATCCGTATTCGTTTCCGTTACCGTAGTCGTGCGAGACTCCTCCGTGCTCGTGAAGGTATAGAGGGCGTCCTTGGCCTTACGGATCACATCCTCCATATCCTTGAGGGAGATAGATGCGTAGTCCTGATTTTTGGCGGCACAGTACATGGCAATGAAGCGGTTGGCATTGTAGGCCGGGGAGCTTTCGTATGGATTGATGATCTCCTTCTGGTCAGCGCCGGAAGCGGTAAAATCCGCGTCAATCCGGTCGCGAACATCCTCCTGCCCTTCCTCCAGCAAGTCGCTGATCGCCTGCGAGATCTGATTGATGTTCTCCACAACGGCGGCGTTGTCGTTGAGGATCGGTGTGTCTGGATTTCCTTCAACCCCTGCCTGCGTCAGTCCGCCGAAGATCAGGGAGGGCAGCAGCATGATGAACAGAACAGGGATCGCCAGCAGCCCAGCAATGATAGCAACAACTGCCTTGCGGTGTGTCCAGAGTGCCGCTGCTGCCGCACCGTAAGGGCCTGCGGCAGCGGCGCCTTTTGCCGCGCCACTTACCGCTTTTCCTGTCTTAATGGCGCCGCGCACGGCGCCGGCAGCGTGTGCGCTTATCTCAGCGGCTTCGTTCAGGCCGCTGCGTTCCTGCTGGGCCATATCAGACCTTGTCCTTTCTACGCGGAGGGTCGGGCAGACGTCGGATCAGGCTCTCGCGGTAGGAAATGCCGCCATCCGGATTCTGATAAGGCGTTTTCTCCACCACGTCCTGTGCGTACTGCTTATACCACTTAGTGCCATCCACGGTGGTGACAGTAGTGTATTCCCGCTTGGGCTCCATATACTGTTCAGTGCTGTACATGGCAAAGGCACGACCGACGGGTTCTTCCTCGGAGGTTTCCGTGCCGGTGATATGCCCGCCGCCGATCTCCACATTGGAGAAGGAGGGAATATCCGCCGCACCTTCACCCAGCGCTGTATAGCCCATATAGGACATGAGGGCGTCTGCCGCCATATTGCCGGACATGACATCGCCGGCTCCCGACCGACCGGTAGCGATACGGCTGATTACATTATTGGCAACATCGCCGCCCTTGGTCATGGAGGCGCGGAACGCCATGCCGCCAAAGCCGCCGCTGCCTGTACCGGTAGCGCTCTTGTATGCGCCGTTATAGAAGCTGCGGTTGACGACACCGGCCAGACCGCCTTGCAGGAAGGTGTTGCTGTCACCGCCACCGCTGCTGCCACCGGTGCTCCCGCCACGGCCTGCATTGCCACCTCGACCCCGGCCGGCGACGCCACGGGCGGCAGCGATGCTCCGTGCGGCCAACATTGCTTCCGCCAGCATGGAGCCGCCTGTATGACCCACGTTGATGCCCAGGCCCTGCATGAAGCTGTCGATCTTCTGTGAGATCTTCAGGAAAGCTACCGCGCACAAGAACCAGACGAACAGGTTTCCGGCCACGCCTTCTTTACCGGAAGCCGAGACCTGAGACTGCACATCCGATTCCGTCAGGGCAAAGGCAGGGATCGTGAACGCACATATAACCAGTACGGACAGCACGATCCCTGTGATATATTTCATTTTTTGATTCATGATCGTCTCCTATAGGGATAAGGGATTTGCCAGGAAGGTTCCCACCATGGTGATGAACAGGCGCAGGCACCATGCATTCATCAGCAGCAGGAATATCTGGCCGCCAAACATCCGGCACCACGCCTTGAAGATGTTGGAGGTGGTCTGTGCCGCACCTGTAGCGAAGGCCACCGGCGCCGTGAATACCAGAACACCCAGCAGCACATAGCGCTCTGCCGCCTCAAACAGTAGCTTGATATAGTTCCATGCCAGTATGAGGACGAGGATCAGGGCAATAAGAGCCACGGCGCCATTGGCGCAGACACCGATGATGGTGAGAATGACCGAGTTAAAGTCGGCAAAATTCAGTGCGGGCAGTTCGGACGACATGATCCATGCGTAGGGTGTCCCGCCGATCTTCAATATCAGCTCCACGATTTCATCCGCGAAATAGGCCAGCAGAATGAACAGCACAGAGCGAATCGTCAGCTTTACCGGGTCTTCCGCTTCCACACCGGCCACAAGGCCGTAGTTCTTGAAAAGTTGCCAGATCAGGTTCAGCAGGATCATGCCGATAGCCAGTGCCACGAAGATGTTGTACATCGTCTCCGCGGCAGGGAAGTAGCGCAGGAAGGTGGTCATGTCGCAGCCCAGAGCCCCCAGCACAGAGGTGTTGATAAGGTCAAGACCGTACATGACCTGTTCCGCGATCCATTCTACAATGCCATCTAATATGCCCATAGCACTTCTCCTTTCTCAGCCGGGCAGCGTGGCGTTATCCGTTCCATCTGCCATCCGCGAAGAAGGGCGTCACATAGGACATGATGAAGCCCAAACCGTTAAGGATTGCCCATGTGATGATGATACGCTTGAGCCAAGCGCGACTCTCGTCCACAGTGCGGCCGCTGCGGGAGAAGTTCATCATCAGCAGTGCCACCGACGCGGTGACAATGGCGGCAATGGTGGAGATAAGAAGAATCTGGTTATAGACATCCTTCATGATCTCATTGGCCTTCTCCCAGACGGTGGCGGCAAAGACAGGCTGGCAAAGCATTGCGGCCATGGTCACGCCCGCGAAGGCCGCGTATAGTGCCATGCCGGGACTTGCCCTGTGGAGATGTGTCTTGGTCAGGTCATGTTTTTTCACTCGTGATACCTCCTGTGATAGAAAAAATGTGGAGGGGCTACTCTCTAAAAGTCGCCCCTCTTGGACTGCCCAAATACCCGGAAACAAAATAACACCACCCCGTAGGATGGTGTTACTCGTATCGCCTTGGCATAGTTTTGAGCATACACAGTATATCACACTTGGATTTACGCCGAAATCGCAAAACCGTGCCAATGTTGTGGCGGGAGAGTGCCATTGGAGATCGGGTCATGTATTTGCTTCCGGCACAAACTTTTCCAGCAGTGCCAGACTCTCCTTTGACGAATACCCCCACAGCACCGAGCTCAAGGCATCAATCGCCATCTGACGCTTGCGGAAGTAGGTGCGGTAGCTGATGTCCCGAATGTGCGGCTCCAGCTTGTCGATGATCTCCTGCGTGTTCGCCAACTGCTGCGGTGACAGGTAGGTGTAGTACAGGAGCCAGTAATAGCTCTCACCGTATTTGTGCTTTGTCCGCAGCAGCTCCACGGAGGTATCCAGCAGCTTCAGCATCTTGTAGCTGCGCTCGATGCAGCGGGCATGATCCTCAATCGCCGAGCCCTCGAAGGTGATGCCGGCCACATAGAGGGATTCCAGAAACTCCTCTATGCTGCTGCCATACTCGATCTGGAACTGCCGACGTACCTGCTGCACGGACAGCTCCAGGCTCCACACCACGTCCCGGTACTTGCGCAACAGCATCCACGTGTCATGGTACAAGGGGTTCTCGGTCACTTTGGGTTCCTGTGCAGTCTTTTTCATCGTTCGACCTCCTTATCGCCGCGCATCCCTGTCGGGTGCAATCTGAGTTCAAAGTGATAGACTTCATGAGCGTCACCGCAGGTGACCACCAGTTGAAGCCACCGGCGCAGCGGAGGCACCCCTTCTATCGTAACCTCGCAGTCGTCGGATAATGGTAATAACATATATTTGGATTTAGGGCATGAAGCGCAAGGCAGCCCTTGTGCTACAAGGATTTCACGCATCTTTCGCTCGATTCGATGGCGGTTCATTTCTGAAACGCTACCGGCCTCATTTGAACCGCTGGATGCCGCAGTGGTCAGGGTGGTTTCTTCCTGAAGCTCCAGCTTGATGCCAAGGCTCATGGCGATCTCCTCCTTATCCACCACGATGTCAGAAATTTGGAACATGGTGGAGAGATAGTTCTGGAGGTAGATCGTGGTGCCGTGCGTACCGGGGAAAGTTGTCAGTTGCAGATAGCCCCGTTCAGCCATGCGCTTGAGGTATCGACCGGCAGTTGCCTTAGAGACGCCCCAGCGGGATGCCAGTTCCGCGTAGCTGACCAGCGGGCAGCCTGTACCATTGCGGAGATAGACCACCGGTCCGATGTCTGAGCCGAGAACCTGCGGATCGTTATAGACGGTGTTCAGCCACAAATCCAGTACAGCGTCCATCTCTGAGCAGTGACCGGCACTGACCAGCTCTGTGGCAGTGGATACAGGGAAGAAGAAAAAGCCGGTGTCCTTCTGACAGGGCGCGTTGTAATCGAGGATCGTGTTGTGACGCCGCCAGCCCCGAATCTTGAATTTGACCAGCTTGCCATGTCCGAGAACGAGAAAACTGATAAACCCTTTCTTTTGCAGTCCCTCCAAAGCGGCCAAGGTCTGGCGGCGGAAGCGAGTGCGGAAATACCGGGACAATTCCTCCACAGACATAATCCATTCGCCGGGGTAGATGGTGTAACTAATGCCATCAATGCGCTTGTATGAGGTGCGGAAGTTGGCATAGGCGCATAGCACGACAAAATAAAAAAGGCCGGAGCCTCCGCTCACGCGAATGCTCCGGTCTGCTATCAAGGCTTGTACGAACTGCCGGTAGATCCGGCAGCGTGGATAGTCTACTATCTGTTTGATCTCAAGTGTATATTCTGACATGGAAACCTCCTGAAATGCGCTTCCCTAGTGGGAAGCCGTGTGTTATAATTGGCATAGAGCAAAAGCGGCGCAGCATTACCGAATGTGGAATGATGTTTCGCCGATAATGCTGCGCCATTGCGCTATTTAGATGTTGGTACGATTCATGTGCCTGATGGTTTATTTCTTGTTTTGTCTGAACCCCAATGAACCGAATCCCTTAGAGGTAAAAACCTAAAGGTGCGTTTCTTGCGTGGTTAGGCCAACAAAATCGGTCATCTCATGGCTCTTCTCTTGGAGTTGACACCAACGCTGACACCAACCGCTACAGGATTTCATGGTACGGGGTGGGAAAGAAGAGGCATGCAGATTCCTCGGAACCCTTGAAAATACTGACTTCCTGGGATTATATGCGCCGCTATGGGACTATAAGAAATTCACGGTGCATTTCTCATAACCCGGAGGTCGGGGGTTCAAGTCCCTCTCCCGCAACCAACAAACAGGATCGCAAAATCGTTGTTTTTAATGGTTTTGCGGTTCTTTTTTTACTTTTTGCAGGAAATGCGCATCCCCATTTCGCCCGTTTGACACCAATCATTGACACCAACCGCATTTCTGACACCAATATGATACCAACCTCTTTTCAGTTATTAGAGAAAGGCAACCCCTGGCTTTGCCGGGGGCAAAAGAAAGCCAATGGCGAGGGGAAGAGTAGACAAGAAAAAGTCTCCGAGTTAGAGTAAGAAAAAGGTTTGCCGACCAAGACTTACAAAAACAAGGAGACTAATTCATGACAAGTAATAAAACCAACGACAAGCAAAAGCTTGCCTGTGATGGTGATAGCCCGTTTACGGGCGGTAGGGCAGAGAATGCGAACGAAGAAAAATTCGGTGCCCCTTGAGGGGCTTGCCGGTAATAGGACCTTATAGGGCCAGATCAAACCTCCGGCTTAACCGGAGATTTTGATTCAGTTTGCGATTGGCTTATCCCAGCAGATCGGACATTTCACATTGCAGTGCCCTCGCCAGACGCATGATAATGTCGGCCTGCGCCTTATTCAGATCCTTACTTTTTCGCTCATAGGCGCGAATGGTATTGACCGGAACGCCGGATTCCGATGCAAGCCGCTCCTGCGTCAGACCACACTTTTTTCTCACCGCCTTCAACCGGCTTTCACTGGCGGCAAAATGCGCGTCCATGACCTCGTAGCTCTTCTGGATGTCCGCTTCGTGGAGTGTTCCATAAAGTCCGATAAGCTCCTTGTAGGGGACGGTATCCAGTATGCTCCTGAATGTGCGGCCGGAGTACCATTGATAATGCGTCAGCATCCAGCCTGCCCAGTACACATCACTGCGGTCATAGTTTTCCACCAGCGCTGCCTTGTAAGGGCTGCCTGTGGTTTTCTCCATGACCTCCATCAGCAGCTCCATGCCGCTTTTACCGGCCAGATATTTGGGATTGCCGTTTTCGATCTGCTCCGCAACGCCGGATTGGATAAAGCGTTCCAGAAAATCAGCGCCGTCCATCCCAAGCTCCAGCACCGCGTCATGGAGCATATTACCGACAGCGCGGGAGACTTTACTCAGATATAACTGACTGTAGGCGTGGGTCGTCATACCGCATATCCTCCCTTATGATGTCCAGCACGAAAAGATCATCCGCCAGCTGCTGGAGGGTTTTCTTCCGGCTTGCGTAGGCTGTCCGGGCGTTTCGGTCTCTTTCGGTCCGCTTACTATAGTATTCGCGATAGTCTGCGATCTCATAGCCGTTGAACTCGATCTGGCCAAAGGAGCGTTTGGAGAGAAGCACGATCTGTTCGCCCAATGTCCCCAGCTTCATGGCAAGGTTCAAGTCACGCAGCGAGATGGTGTTGTTCACAAAATCCTCGGCAAAGGAGAAGTAGGAGTCATCGGCCCGGCAGCCGATCATCACATCCACATCTGCGGTATCAGGCATGAAGCGGGAGAGAATGAAATCCCTTGCACTGCTGCCTACGGGCGAATTGATATCGAATTTCCGGTTCGCCAGCAGTATGGCCAGCCAGCTCAGAATATTGAACGGGCTTTGCGTCAGGTGCATGACACGCAGCCCCTCAAGGTGCATGGTATACTTGTTGGCGTAGCCGTCATTTTTTACGGGACAGGCCCATTCTTTTGCAAGCTCGATGTTCTGGGTGCAGTAAAAACCCTGCCCATAGTCATTATAGGTCTTTCCCACGCCGTATTTCGGAACCTCTACGATCTGCTGAGAGCCGTGATAGATCGTAATATCCTTTTTCATAGGCTTCACCCTCTCGAATGTAATACCGTGGTATTAGTTGCCTCTATTGTAATACCACAGTATTAGTTCGTCAAGCTATTTTTGTCGCTCAGCCTGAAAATACAACGCAAATAAGCAGTTACGCACCCTGCCAGAATGAGAACGAGAATCAGGGCAATCAACGCCGCCGCACCGTTAGTACAGACGCCCTCCACGCCGGCCGCGAAGATGTGATACATCGTCTCCGCGGCAGGGAAATAGCAAAAACAGGCTCATCAGAGCGCGTACTTCTCATGGAAGCGTTTTTCGAA
>SAMEA104315427__coassemble_268_pt1 | contig 107986 bp, 103 predicted proteins | sample SAMEA104315427__metabat2_low_PE_034 | metagenome-assembled genome bin SAMEA104315427 (sample SAMEA104315427) | gut metagenome | biome: Monkey gut; feature: monkey-associated habitat; material: faeces | place: China | collected 2013 | reverse complement strand
AGGTTGTGGGGGAATACCTTGCCCCGATCGACCTTGGCCAACCCGCACAGCTTCTTCATCTCCGACCAGATGAATTTTCGCGACAGTCCCTTTCCGTTTCGCGTGAGGAATACCTGTCCGGTGGGGATGTTCCGCTTTCTGGCATATTTCAGCAGTCTGCGGCACAGCTTTCCCGGCAGCAGGATGGTGCGGATCTTGCCCTTCAGGGCGATCTCCGCCACGCCGTTCCGGGCGGCCTCCACCGTGACATATTGCAGCTCACTGACACGAATGCCGGTGGCGCACAGAGTTTCCAGCACCAGGTGCAGCCGCTCGTCGCCGCGGCTCCGCGCCGCGTCCAGCAGGCGCTGGTACTCAGCCCGGGTCAGCTCCCGCTCCGCCCTGCGGAACATCCGCCGCTGGACCCGCAGATACCGCACCCTACAGTCCTCCCGACCCAAACACACCAGCAGCTTGTTCACCGCCGCCAGCATGACGTTGACGCTGACGGGCCGGTAGCCCTGCTCCGACAGCGAGGCTTTCCACGCGGCCACCAGCTCCTTTGTTACCGCCCGACCGTCCAGCCATGCCGCGAACCGCCGCGCCGTCCGGAGGTAGGACTCGATGGTAGCGCCTTCCCGCTCCTCCCGCCGCAGATACCCCGCGAACCGCGCCAGCTCCCGCTCTGTGATCTCCACTTTCTTCCGCATCTCCATGCCCTCCCGTTGCTTTTGGAGTCATTGTAGCAGAAGTTTGACCGCGGGGCATCGGACGACTTGTTTTTTCTGTGAAAGCATGGCAGCGGAAGCGGTTCGTGTAAACCCGGCATCAACAAACGAGCGATTGAGCGTCAGCAAAACGCATAGCGGGTGAAATTCGAAAATCCGGAAATTCGGGTGCGGTGCTGCTAATAGCGGGAGATTTGCCGGCGGATCATTGGCTCCTGCATCTGGAACTTACCCCAGCAGCGTGTGGGAAGATGTTACGGAAAAGTAGTCGTCATCTGCGTGGATGCGCATACCCTGCTTTTGTGCACTGTGGAGGATCCGGTAATACTCCGCGCCTGTCAACGCTTTGAAAAAAGATACGGTGTGAATGCCGGAGAAAACGGTGCAGTCCATGTCATCGTCTCCCCGCTTGACAGTTGGTGCAGAATCGGCAGTTTTTCCCAGGCTCCTGTCCCAACGCTTCCGCCATCAGCTTTTTCAGGCAATGCTTTCTGTCATTGCAGAAATTCACCATCTGCCGCAGGCTCTTGTCCAGGCGTGCATTCCCGCAAGGCTCTACCAGAGCTGCCGCTGTCCAAAAATCCTCGTCACTATACAGCAGGATGCAGTGCGCCTCAGCGCTTCGATAGGCTTGATCTGCTCGTTCCGGAGCGAGTCAAATCCAAACAGAGGGAGAGCGGCTTTTACATCATTATGCGGTTTCACGGTAGGTACCTCCTGCAATGTATGTGTATTACCATGTTGGAGGTATTTCATTTTTTACATGGGGTTTGGTGACATTTTGGAATGAAATGACTGGAACAGGAACAAAAAGCAGGAAGTATTCTGAACGGCCTTATTGAATGGGTTTAAAGGAGAAAGAATCGTTTTTGCAGGAAAATGTGGAGAAGAGGGGAGATGTATTATGGGGTATGCGGTCATACTGTGGCCATCTTTTTAGAGAGAATCAACGGGGCCAATATCCGAGCAGGAGGTCTACGCATATTTGGCAACAATCAAATCGTCTAACCCTGATATTCTGATTATTACCGATGCAAGGCAGTACTTGGCCCAGGTCCTGTACCAGCCGGACTGCATGCGCGTTGTCGACGAATATACCGACGAGGATGGTCTGCATGTTGCAGAATTGGCCACCAAGGGAACAGACAAATACTACAAAAACACTTAAAGCTCTTTGTATATACCGTTAGATCTCGCAAATGCGCTTACTTATTGCGGTGTATTATCTTTCACGGCGAGTCAGAAAACAAAAGGCGGCGCCAGAAATCGCTGTCAATGTGATCGATAGCTAAATTCCGATCTCCCCCGCTCCAAGTATATATTATAAAGATGAAGGCCTCCGGGTAATTCCCGGAGGCCAAATTTTATATTTGGAGGAATTTCGCTATGATGACACCCACGCAAACCTGCTCCCACTGCGGCGCTGCCGCAGAAGGGCTGATCACGTTGCTCCGCATCCGCCGGAACAGATCAACTGCGCAGACTGGAATAGTACCGGCACTGCGGCACCGGGATAACGGCTGTCCTGCATCGTAGACTCGAAACATTTTTTAGATTACTATGTGATGAATTATAGCCCCCACACAAGAGAGTATAATGAATCATCCCAACGCATTAGTCGGAATTTTGCTCTGAGGATCCATACTTCTTTTTCGCTTCATCTAAGTATGCATATAACGTATATTTCGAGACCTGAAAGGCATCGCGCAACGCTACATTTGCCTTGGAAATCTTAAATATGCCTTTTTGATTCAATAGCCACAGTGCCCGGATTTTCTCATCTTTGTTCATAAGACTTGCTGGTTTTCCAACCTCTTCCTCAACCTCAGACATAAAAAACCCTAACAGTTCATCCACATTTTTTGCAAGGACTTCGTTACCCCGAGCACCACTGCTTTCGCTGCTTTGCAAGAAGTTTGACATTGTCTTCTGCATCAACATGAGGTCGGTCACATCAATATTTACACAGACAGAACCAATGATCGTTCCGGCATCATCCTTGATAAAGGTCGTTGCGGATTTCAGTATCTTACCTTTTTCACTGTTTGTGAAATACTGCGCTTTTTTTTCATAAGCATCGATATCTTTTGTCATTTGCTCAATCACAAATGCGCTGGGGCATCCACCGATGGCACGGCCGGTCACCTCGCCGTTAACAATGTCTACAATTGTGTGTTCATACCCATTATGGTAATCATGAACTACAATTTCGCAGTGATCGCCCAATAGTTCCGCAATGTTTCGAATAAATCGTTGGAGAAAGTCGTAGTTAATTTCCAATAGATTGTCCCCCCTCTTTTCATCTCCTTTGTACAGCCATGACCGGAAACCCTTACAATCTCTACTCTTTTGGAGTTTTGCTCATGGCTGAGGTCTAAATAAAATGAGAGGAGAAAAATATGAATTTGCTAAAGAAATTTAAGAAGATTTCCAGAACAAAGAAAATCCTGGGAGGTGTTTTCCTTGGTGTGATCCTTGGAATTATTTTCCAAGAAAAGATTCTCGTGATTGACATCATTGGCTTGCTGTTTCTTCGCCTAATGATGATGGCGGCGATCCCTATGATCATTGTAAACTTGATTTATGGTGTTGCCAGTCTTGGAGATGTTAAGTCCTTTGGCAGAATGGGTATTAAGATCCTTCTGTATTATACAACGACGACTTTATTTGCCTGCTTTGTCGGAATTATGCTTTCTAAGTGGATTAATCCCGTATCCAGTTCCATGGCTGCCGCCGGAAGTGAATATGAGGGCGTGATTTCAGATCTCCCTGGCTTTTCTGATATTGTGCTCTCCTTTGTTCCCTCCAACATTTTTGCGGCGCTATCCAATGGAGAACTGCAGAAAGTCGTTATGTTCTGTGCGTTTGCTGGAATTGCTGTCATGATGCTTGATACCAAGGACCGTGAACGTGTTACCGATGTTGTTGCGCTTCTGTCGAGAATGATGAACAAAGTCATCGAAGTTGTTCTGATTTTTGCCCCCTATGGCATCTGCGCCTTGGTTGCTTGTGCTATTGGGAAATATGGCAAAGAAATGTTTGGCTTTGCGGCGAAATATATCGCAGTAAACTACATCGGCTACGCATTCATGATGGTATTCTATTTCGTCCTGCTCTTTTTGTTCACAGGGAAAAAGGCGATTGGCCTGTATAAAAAGGCATTTCCCGGTTTTCTGATGGCGTTCAGCACCAGTTCCAGCTTGGCTACGATTCCCACCAACATGGAATGTGCAGAAGAAATGGGTATCCCGCGCGAAATCTACAGCTTTTCTGTTCCCCTGGGTGCGCAGATCAATAAGGACGGTACATCCATTATCTTTGCGGCCAATCTTGTTTTTGCCGCATCCCTTGCCGGAATCGAGCTATCTACCTCAACGATTATCACTGCCATGTTTATGATCCTGATGCTGACCGCCGGCCAAAGCGGGCTGCCGGCCAGTGGCTCATCCTCCACGGTTATTATGCTGAATGCACTGAATGTCCCGCTTGATATGACGGGTATTTTCAGCAGCCTTACGCCGGTGGTCGATATGGGCAATACTGGCGTTAACTGCTTGGGCGATCTGATCGGCTCTGCCATTGTTGCCGAAACCGAAAAACGCCATGCTTCAAAGGATGTTTGCGCTAAGTAAAAGCATGGGAGGATATTACTTTGAAAAAACATATTGCTTTTATTGGCTGCGGAAATCTGGCTTCAATCATCTGCCAGCAAATAAGTACTGTTCTTCCGGACAGCTATGATGTTTGCGCTGTTTATGGCCCGCATTTTGAATTTACAGAACAATTTGCACAGCGCTTTCATATTAAACATGCACAAACGGTTGCGGCGCTTCTTGATCTGTGTCCAGACTATATTGTAGAGGCAGATTCTCCTGCTACATGCGCCGAAGTGATGCCGGAAGTCGTAAAAGCTGGCATTCCCATGATTATTCTTTCTACGGGAGCCTTTGCGCAACCAGGACTGCTGGAACAGATAGAGGAGCTTTCCCGGGAAAGCGGGAGTCAAGTCTATTTGGCTTCTGGCGCAATTGGTGCGTTGGATCTAATGCAGGCCACATCCTTGATGGGACCCGTCAAGGCTGCTGTGATCAATCGGAAGCCGCCCCGCTCGCTGGAAGGGGCCCCTGTCCTTCATGGCAGAACACTCTCAGAAACCGAGGCTGAGTGTATTTTTTCCGGCTCGGCACGGGAAGCTATTGCCGCGTTTCCGCAGAATGTTAATGTTGCAGTAACCGCCGCATTGATGACTGCGGGGTTGGATAATACACAGGTTCAAATAATTTCCGATCCTGCCATGGAACTTAATTGCCATCAAGTAGAACTGAGCGGCCGTTTTGGCCGGGCTGTGGTCAATATTGAATCGGCTCCCTCACCGCAAAATCCCAAGTCCAGCGAATTAGCCGCTTGGAGCGTACTCGCACTGCTTAAGCGTCTTGCCGGCACACTGACATTTTAATTCCCACATGGAAAAGCGCTTGCTGTTAGTTTCCACCGGCGGAACGATATCCTCTGTCCCTACGCGACAGGGGTTATCGCCCCGCACGGATATGACATTACTGCTGGCTGCCTGCCAATGCCCACCGGGTTGCCAATTGGATATACAAAGGCTTTTTTCCTTGGATTCTTCAAACATCCAGTCGGAAGAATGGCTTCAGCTGGCTAAATTTATTGCTGAGCAATGTAACCATTATGACGGGATTATTGTGACGCATGGCACAGACACCATGGCATATACGGCAGGAATCCTTTCTTTTATGCTATGTGGTATCCAAATACCGGTTGTGTTGACAGGAAGTCAAATTCCACTCGGACAGCCTTTTTCTGATGCACCTCTGAATCTGGTATGTGCGATCCATGCAGCTGCCAGCCCCATAAAAGGAATCTTTTTGGCATTTGGAGGTAAATTGATATTAGGCTGCCGCGCTGTAAAGACTCGGACTTGTGGCATGGACGCGTTTGAAAGCATTAATTACCCGTTGATTGGAGAAGTTTCTCTTCAAGGGCTGGTTATCCATAAAGATGCATTACCTGTAATTAATACACAACGTTTCCAAATTCAAGTATCAGATAGAGTCTTTCTGCTGAAATTAACCCCTGGGCTTGACCCAACTATTCTCGATGCCATTGTGGCACTGGGATACCGGGCGATTATGATCGAAGCCTTTGGGATTGGCGGCATTCATTTTCTCCACCGCAATTTCTGCGAAAAAATATCCGAGCTATATAAAGGTGGCATCGCTATTGTTGTCACAAGCCAATGCCTTTATGAAAAAAGCGATCTGACGAAATATGAGGTTGGACGTATAGCGTTAGCGGCAGGTGCTATTAGTGCAGGCGATATGACTAGTGAGGCCGCTTTTACGAAACTTATGTGGATACTGGCAGGGTATCACGATAGAGACGAAATAGTTCGCCGCTTTACAGAACCTCTATGCGGAGAAGTGACCTTAAGCTAAATAAAGGCTCGCCGGGTATCGCTTGTCAAGCGCGATTTGACGCGTATTGCCACATAAGTTTTCTGTTTAGAAATGGCAGAGAGAGTGCTGTTTCCGATCTTCCTCCCCGCTCCAAGTATATATTATAAAGATGAAGGCCTCCGGGTAATTCCCGGAGGCCAAATTTTATATTTGGAGGAATTTCGCTATGATGACACCCACGCAAACCTGCTCCCACTGCGGCGCTGCCGCAGACGGGCTGACCGAGTTTGAAGGCCGACTGCTCTGTCCGGACTGCCTGGAGGATCTGACCACGGTCTGCGTCGACTGCGGCGGCCGCTTCTGGCGTCGGAATTGCTGCGGCAACGATGAGGGCGCCCCCGTCTGCCGGAGGACGCCCGCTGTATCATGGGCCACACCTGTATGACCACTCAGGGGGATGAGAAGCACAACTATAATAATCATCCGTTCTTAGGTGCGGCGGATATGCCCTTCGCCTTGGCCCACAATGGCATCATCCACAATGACCTGACCCTTCGCAAGGAGAAGGAGCTGCCCCGGACCAAAATCGAGACGGACAGCTATGTGGCCGTGCAGATGCTGGAGCAGCTGGCAGACCGCTACCCGCTATACATCCCCGTCAGCGCCGCCGCGGACTACCTGCACATCAAGGAAGCGGGCCTCCGTGCGGCTATCGAGCAGGGAACGTGCCCCTTTGGCATCAGCTGGAGGCTGGGCGACCGGGCTGCCTTCAAGATCCCTACGCTTACGTTCATCGCGTGGATGACGAAGGGTGCCTACGCACTGAGTGCCTGATACCGGCAAGAGGGGGAGGGGATGCCCTCCCCCTCCAATTTTGAGAGGATGAAGGGAGAGAGTGTCATGGCCGAAAAGAAAAAACGATTTGAATATAAGCTGACGCTGGGCAAGCACCCAGTGACAGGAGAGACCATCCGCCGGTCATTTTACAGCACCAAAAGCCTGCGGGACGCCAAGAGAAAGGCGGAAACCTTCCAGCGCAACTACGAGATGGAGATGATGGCGGAAGGTACCAGCATTATCCGCGAGGAAAAATTTTCCAGCTGGGCGTTTTCCTGCCTAGAGACCTATAAGCGCCCCTACGTCAAGTTCACCCAGGGGCAATATGACATTGCCTATGCAGCGGCCAAGGAGTACGGTGGACTTTCCCTTAAACCGCGTATTCCGGCCCTTCATGCATCGCCTTCATTTGGAGCATCCGGATATTCCGGAGCTGTCGCCCCACGAACTGCGGCATACCCGCGCCACGCTCTGGATCGCCCAGGGCATCGACCCTTACATGGTGGCACGCCTGCTGGGACACAGTGACCTGAAGATGCTGACGAAGATCTACGACCACACCAGCACCGAGACGCTGCGTAAGGCTCTGCTGGAAAACCGGCCCGATGCGGATACAGAAGAGAAACCGTAACGGCTTCTCTTCTGTATTTTTTCGGCGATATTCGCAAAACTGTCGTATTTTTGTCGTACAGCCTTCCCTGGTTCTGAAAAACGCATCAAGAAAGTTATAAAAACACCCTGATTTCAACGAAATCAGGAACTTTCTTGGTGGAGACTGCTGGACTCGAACCAGTGACCTCCTGCGTGTGAAGCATCTGCGGTAAAAATCCGCAATCCGTTGTGGCATAAGGGATAGAGCTTCCTTTCGGCCAAAATATTTGCAACAAATTCCGCAAACCGTGCTGTGAGCACTTGTTAAACTATGGTAAATTACCGCAAAAAACGCCTTGTGATACGCCCCTTAAATCGGAATAAATACAGGAGGAAAAGTGATGATTATTGCCATTACAAATTCCAAGGGCGGCGTTGGAAAAACGACGACGGCCTTGAACCTTGGCGCCGCACTGACCGCCGAAGGGCAGAAGGTCCTGCTCATTGACAACGATCCGCAGGGCAATCTGACCGCGGCACTGGGATATACCGCTGGTGAGATGAAGCACACACTGGCTTCTCTGCTGCTGGCGGCCATTGACTATCCGGAGGACATTGCGCAGCATCTGCAAAAGTCAATCCTGCACAGCGATACAGGCATGGACATCATTCCCGCTAACCGGCGGCTGGCAGATGCCGCAGCCCGGCTGCAAATCATGCAGCTGTCACAGTATCAGCCCTATGGCGAACGCGATCGTTCCTGCGAAACGATGCTCAGATGCATCATTGGTACGCTGAGCGAGGTTTACACCTACATCATTATTGATTGCGGACTGAAACACAAGCTTCTGACGGTCAACGCACTGACCGCCGCGGACTTCTGCATCATCCCGGTGCAGGCTCACTACCTCGCCAGCGAGGGCATACCCGATGTGCTTGAACTGGTGCGCACCGTGCAATCCCATTTCAATCCTTCGCTGAAAATCGCCGGTATCCTGCTGACCATGTATCAATCCCGTCCACAGCTCTGCCAGAGTGTTCGGGCAACAGTCGGCGAAGTCTACGGTGAGGCGTTTCATGTGTTTGAGCGCCCCATTGAGCAGACCATCAAGGTGGCGGAATCTCCTGCCGCCGGTATGAGTATTCTGGACTACGCGCCGAAGAACCCCGCCGCAGAGTCCTACCGCAGTCTGGCGCGGGAGGTGTTGTCGCTTGGCTAAGGGCAACAACATGAAAGACCTGCTGAAGCAGCGCATGAGCGCTGCCCAGCAGGTCTCGGAAATGGAGATCGGCAATAGGGCTTACGAGAGCCTTATCGACCCGCTTCCCGTGGCAGCTTCTACGATCCGTGAGCTTCCGGTAGACAAGCTGCGTCCCTTTTTCACTGCCGATATTGGATTTCACCCATATTCCCCAGAAAAACTGCGGGCGTTTGCCCAACAGCTTCTTGAGCAGGGGTTGCTGGAGCGTATCATCGTCAGGAGTGTCCCGGACAGCGATGAATATGAGATTCTGGCCGGACACAATCGCACCGCCGCATGGCGCATGGCCGGGCATGACACAATTCCCGCTGAGGTCGTCGCGGCCAACGATGCCCGCGCCATTATCATCGCCACGGCTACCAATTTACTGCGGCGGCAGGAACTGACCATCATCGAACGCGGCAAAGCATATAAAGCTATGCTGGATGCTAAAAACCGAAACGGGCAGCGTAATGCGGCACCAGAAACCTTTGGCGAAAATCGCCAAAGGTACAATGCCCGTGAAATCGTAGCGGATTTCTTTGGCGTTACAGAATATGAGATCCGCAAGGCTGTCAAGCTGGCCGGACTGATCCCGCCTCTGGCGGATATTCTGGAAAGCGATCCTCGGCACTTACCGCTGAGCTGTGCGGATATGATCGCCGACTACGATGAAACCTCACAGGAGGCGTTTGTGGAGATGTGCCGCATTGAAGGGTATCGGCTGAACAAGGTCACCTTGAACCACATCTCGCAGAAATGTCCGCCGCCCGCAGCGGATAAGCAGGCCATCTACGCCGCATGGCGTGAAGCTCGCGCCGCCGCAGATAAGAATCGTTCCGCACCGTCTAAGAAGATCACCTTCGACCGCAGGAAGTTTGCTCCGTATTTAGAACAAATCGGCAGCGAGGCGGAATTGGAGGAGATGTTTCTGGAGTTTCTAAAGGAAGCTGCACATAAACGTGCAACTCCCACCGGATAAAAGCAGTTCTGGTAGCTTGGGTGGTAACTTGGGTGGTACCACCTAAGTTATCGTCAGTTTCTTTGATAGTCTGAAAGAAAACATGCTTTCATTTCTCTCGCTTTTAATTCAAAGTATATTTTTGATTTTTATTGACAACAATTCAAATTAGCGGTACGATACAATATATAATGACCCCGTCGGAGGTGTTTATATGGCGATTGTCAGTCAAGAAAATATACTTTCAATTCTAACGACATTCAATCCGTGGTGGCAAAATGGCGTAGTACCGAAAGCGTTTGTCAAGGAGTTTCACCGCAGCAGTTACTACACCTGTCGCAAATCACTTCTCAGTGATTTGCGCAGGATCGTTGTGATGAGTGGTGCAAGACGAACCGGGAAAACCACGATCATGTATCAGCTTATCCACGATCTGCTGGAGCAGGGCGTGAAGCCACAGAACATTCTGTTCTTTACCTTTGATCATCCTGTGATCCGTATGGCCGGGATGGATCAGATATTGAACATCTATAAAAACAACATTTCAGATGATGAGCATTTCTACATGTTTGTTGATGAGGTTCAATTCGATAAGGACTGGACCAATTATCTGAAAATGGCTTATGACATGAATCCGGATATGCGGTCAGTAGCCACCGGCTCCGCCAGTGCCGCCATCGAAGACGACGTGCGCGAAAGCGGTGCCGGCAGATGGACTGTTATCAAAGTTACGACGCTTTCCTTTTATGAGTACTGTGCATTAAAGGGAATCAGCAAGGCCCAGAGCGTGGATGATGTATTTCGCATCCATACGCTAAGCAAGCAACAGCAAACACAGCTTATGATGGGCCTGTCCGACCTGCAAATCCATCTAATGCGCTATATGCAAATCGGTGGATTCCCTGAGCTGGTAAAAACAGAGGATGTTCCATATGCTCAGAAGTTGATTCGTGAAGATGTTATGGATCGCGCTATTAAACACGACCTGCCTCGCGTCCATGATATCCGCAGCATTGACGAACTTGAAAAAGTCTTCGTCTATTTGTGTTACAACTCTTCCAGTATCATCAATATTGAAGCAATGTGCAAAGAGTTTGATGGGGCATCCCGTCCTACGGTAGAGAAATATATTGGGTATCTGGCCGACGCCAACCTCATCAACATCAGTCCTCAGTTGAATATCAAGGGCAAGCAGGTGTTGAAGGCCAGAAACAAAATTTATGTTGCAGATAGCGGCATTCGCGGCGCGGTCGTGCTGGGAGCCGACATCTATACCAAGCCTTCCGAACTGGGCTTTGCATTAGAAACCGCAGTATTTAAGCATGTCAAAGACTTCTTTGTCAGCGAAAACACACTCTATGAAGTAGGCTATATTCGAGATAGCAAAGGAGCCGAGATTGATGTAGCCGTTCAGTACGCAGGCCAACCAATTCAGTATATTGAGGCAAAGATGAGAAATAATTCCACCGTGAAGGATGATAACGGGATCGTTATCTACGGCATGGCGGATACCCCCGGCTATGTCATTTCAAAGAACCCCACAGACTTCGGACTATCTGAACGAGGCGCTACAAGCCTCTATCGTATTCCTGCTTATGCGTTTCTCTACCTGATCGGCAAGCAGCATAACCAACAAGCCATCAAAGCATTGACACCACAGGCATAACCGTTTTCATACAAAAAGGCTCGATACCGTAAGGTATCGGGCCTTCTCTATTACACACCAAGGAGGATTACCATGCACGCACAACGAATGCCGCCGCATATTACCACGCCCTTTGATGATTCCGCCGCCATGCGGCTGCGGCGGATGGGGCTGCTCACGCCGGATGGTACGCCGGATGAGGGCATTATCCGACCGCTGGCCTATGTCAGCGCCGGACTTTACTACGACCAGCTCTGCGATTCCGTAGATAGCCATGAGAGTGCGGCAGGTGTCTGCCAGCACATCATCAGCGAGGAAGCAGAGAACCGCCCCCGCCAAGCACTGCTGGCACTTTCCATGTCCTATGACGCCATGCGCCGCGGTCTGCCTGACCCCATCTGGTGGCTGTCAGGCAGCAAGGACATTCTCCCCATTTTCATGCGTGCCTTTGCCGCGCATTTATCAGATATCCTGCAAGAAAACGAACCATCTGCCACTATGGAGGAAACTGAATGAACATGAAAACCGCATATAAGGTCTATCTCTTTTGCTGTGTCCTGTTTTTGACAGGGCTTTTTTTATTGGTTCCTGTCTACGCCGTAGAGGATATGTGGGCAGCGGCCAGCCGGATTATCAAGGACATCTATACCCACATCGCTTCGGTCAGCACAGTGCTGGCGGGTCTTATGACCGCCATCGCCGTGATCGGCGCGAAAATGTCCAACACCCAGCAGAAATCGGATCAGGCATGGGACTGGCTGAAGCGCATCTGGCTGGCATGGGCCATCATCAATGGCATCGGCGCGTTTATCGCCTACGTTGTTCCGCTGTTTCAGGGGCTTGCCACACTGGAGCCGTGAAACAACGCATTCCCCAAATGAGAGGGGTGATCGACTATGCTTGAGCTGATCTTTCAGGGCTTTCTGGAATGGACATACGGACTAATATTGGAATGCTGGGAGTATTTCTCCTCGGTGCTGTTTGACCTGATGAGTCTCGACTTTGCCTATCTGGAAACGCATATGCCCATCATCACGACCATCCGGCAGATCATGCTGGGTGTGGGCTGGGCGCTGCTGCTGGGCAATCTGGTGTTTCAGGCCACCCGCAGCATGATGGCCGGAGTGGGCTTTGAGGCCGACGATCCCAAACTGCTGTTCACCCGCACCTTCGTCTTTTCTTTTCTGCTGGTGGTCAGTCCGCAGATCTGCGATGTCTGCCTGAATATGACGTCAGTTATCATCGAAATGGTACAGATGCCGGACGCCGCAACTATCAAGCTGCCGGATGCAGGCATTTTTGCCGGTCTGACCGCTTCGTGGCTGCTGGTCATTATCTGTGGCCTCATCGTTATGTTCCAGTCCTGCAAGCTGTTCTTTGAAATGGCAGAACGCTACTTCATTCTGGCGGTGCTGACCATCATGGCGCCGCTGGCTTTCGGCGTAGGCGGCAGCCGCAGCACCTCGGATATTTTCTCCGGCTGGTGCCGGATGTACGGCTCCATGTGTCTGCTGATGGTGATGAATGTGGTGTTCGCCAAAATGCTGCTGTCGATCCTGTCCTTCTATCCCAGCGGGCCGGATGTGCTGCCGTGGATCGTGATGGTACTTACCGTGGTCAAGGTTGCCAAGAAAATCGATGCCATCATCACGCGGATCGGACTGAACCCCGCCATCACCGGTGACTCTCTGGGGCGTTCCTTCCCCGGTGTGCTGACCTACACGGTGGCGCGGACGGTAGCCTCCCGCGTTGTGCAGACCGCAGGCAAGAACACTGCCGCAGGAAAAACCGGCGCGCAGACGCAGACCAAGTCCGGCAGCAAGCCCGCCAGTGGTGGGCGCTATTATGGCGGCGTCAACACGGTCAACACTTTTGCTGACAGCAGGCGTTCCGAGCAGCAGTCCGGCAGTTCGCCGCGTCAGACTGAGCCGCGGGCATCCGGTACGGAACCGTCCGCACAGCCGACATCTGCGGCGGCAGACCGCAGCTTCGTCATGCCCGGTACACGCCGTCCTGTGAGCCATGTTCCCGGCGAGCAGAAGATCGCCCCCTCCGATACCGCAGGAAAAGCAGGCCATACCGTCAGCCGCAGCAGCCATGTGCAGGCAGGTGCGCAGCAGCATACCGCTTCTGCTGCCCAGCAGCATACGGCTACCTCTGCTTTTGAGAGCCGATACAGCAGAAATACCGGCCCCGCCCGTTCCACTGCGGCGGGAAAAGCCGCGCGTCCGGCTCCCGCGTCCGCCAATGCTCCAACCAATGTGCCGCACTCCAGCACGATATCGCAGGAACGGAGGACGGTCCCCTCTGCTGTGTCCACCGGTCAACGCAGCGGGGTTCGTCACGATACCGCAGGAATGAGCCACAGCACCCGCAGGCCGACTGTCAGCCCCACGAAAAACACCCAAGGTGCGCCCAAGCAGACACCGCATATCCCTACGCCGGTGAAACAGCCCACCGTATCGGGCCGGTCTGTCCCGAAGGACGCCAAGAGCAGCAAGCGGGCTGGCAAGAAGAAGGACGATAGCCATGCAGGATAATCAGCGACAGCACAGCGGCATCGACACAGCAAAGCGCATTGTCAGCGCCGCGAGGATCGCCAAGGCAGCCGCGGCTGGCGGCGTCCACGGTGCCGCCGTAGCGGCGGCAAAGGAGGCCGCGCCGTTTCTCGCCAAGCTGGCAATTTGGGTGCTGGTGGCACTGATCGTGCTGCCTATGCTGATCTTTGCCTATCTGCCCAATATCTTCTTTGGCTTCTCCTCCTCCGTGGCAGCGCCCGTTGCCCGCATGACGGGACAAGCCATGACGTTGGGCGGGTTCTATATGGATCTGGAAGACTTTGAAAATACGCAGATTGATTCCATCGTGACAAGCCTTATCCAGCAATACGAGGAGGAAGGTATTGAGATCGACGGGGTGGAGATCGACAGCGACTTTGATGAGGATGACCTGCGCTGGTTCATCGCTATCAGCTCCGTAGCATATCAACAGGACTTGGAGGTAATGACCACGGAGGCCGTACTGTCACTGGCAACCTCCCGGCTCCGCTATGAGCCGACGCTGAACATCTTCGAGTTCGGCGACCTGCTCAAGCGAACGCTGGTCATCAAAATTGACCACCTTGACCCGGAGGCATTTATGGATCAGCTCTCCTTTGAGGAAGATGCCCGCACATGGGCGGGTGCGCTGTATGAGGTGTTGACCGAGAGCAATGCGCTGGAGGAATACGCGGAATACTACGCGCCATACCGCCCCAATTACAGCGGAGACACCGGCTATGCCGGAGACTATGAGCACGGCGGCAGCTACGGTGATACCATCGACACCTCCCGCTTTGTCAATCCCGATACCAAGAACAACGAAGATCTTGCCGACTATGTTTTGCAAGCGTGGGAAAACAACTGGGGCTATGTATGGGGCACTTACGGCAACATTCTGACAGAAGCGCTGCTCAACTACAAATTGCAGCAGTATCCGGAGGGCGTGGGAAAATACGAGGATTTTATCCGTGCCAACTGGCTGAATCGTCCCACGGCGGACTGTGCAGGGCATTATCCAGCGGCTCAATGAGGAGACGGACACTGCCCGCCGCTATCTGGATCTGTGCGAGTTGGAGGTGCAGGAGCCGCGCTATGCGGATGACTTTGCGCTGGAGCTGCTCTACGAGATCATCAACAAGCGCACCAGCCAGCGTGTTAAGCTGCCGGAGGGCGTGTTTGACATGACCACGGCGGTGCATGGCGTATATGAGGAACAGACACAATGAAAGGGCATCGCAGCAGCGATGCCCTTTCCCGTCAAATTAGTCTTAGTCCTTTAAGCAGCCAATCGGAATGATCTTCACCCCATCAGGCCGGGTATACGCGATTTCTCCGCCTGTAATGACCATTAACAAATCTGGTTCCCGCAGGCTGGTCGTGCCGTTTTCAATGGCTTGATGGATCAAATTCTTGATTTCAAGCAGATGCTGAGCGCCTTCTTCAATCTCACGGCTGCCCAGCTTAAATTCTATCAGTGCGTACCTCCCATCAGAAAGATGCAATACACAGTCTGCCTCCAAATCAAGACGGTCATGATAATAAGATGCCTTTCCACCTAAAGCTGAGGAATAGACCTTCAGATCTCGGATGGCAAGACACTCGAAGATAAAGCCGAAGGTCTTTAGATCCTGCTCCAGATACTCGGGGGTAAGCCCCATAGCGGCTACGGCAATGGACGGATCTGTAAAACCTCGTTTCTTACCGGATCGTATTACTGTTGCCGAGCGGATAGCTGGACACCACGCATCAATGTCCTCTATCACAAAAAGGCGCTCCAACGCGTTCAGATACGAATCCAATGTGGGGGCAGTTATACCGTCCGCATTGGCGGACACGTCCTTCAGGATATTGGTTTTCTTCGCCAGTGTGGAGATATTCCGGGCATAGGAACGTAGGATCAGGCTGGTCCAGACGGGGTTGCGTTGTACGCCATCCACTGTGGAAACATCAGACTCACAAATATTTGTAATATATTCCCGTGCAGTCAAAAGCTGAGCCTCATGGCTCTTTCTGCGCAGCGTTGCAGGCCATCCTCCTCGACACGCGGCAAAAATCAACTGCTCGATAGAGAGCGGGCTTGTGATCCCATCAATATCCGCATCTGACCGGTCAAACAACGTTTTCAGCGAAATCTGTCCATTGGATTCGCCAGACTCGTACAGGCTCATGGGATGCATTTTCAGGCGGGCGATTCGTCCTGTCCCCGTGTGCATGATCTTCTTATCATCCACGGAGGTGGAGCCTGTCAGAATAAACAGGCCTTCTTCCTGCCGGATGTCTACCGCAGTTCGCACAGCGTCCCAAAGGACGGGGGCAATCTGCCATTCGTCAATCAGTCTCGGGTTATCACCCTTAAGAAGCAACGAGGGTTTCGCCTCGGCAGTCGCAAGATAAGCTGCCTTTTTGTCTGGGTCTTGCATCCGCAGAATACTCTTCGCCTGCTGCTGACCCGTTGTTGTTTTTCCGCACCACTTGGGGCCGACAATCAAAGTTGCGCCAAACGCCTCTAACCTCAAGGCCAGTTCACGGTCTACGATTCGTGGCAAGTATTGCTGCATAACGCTGCACCTCCTGTTCTTCTATAGTATACGCATAAATTCTATTTTCGTCAATCTCGTTTTATGTTTTTGAAGGATTTTGTTTTACGTTTTTGATGCGTTTCGTTTTATGTTTTTGAAATAGATCACTATCATAGGAGTACCACCATGAAAAAGCCAAAGAAACCTGTACCATCGGCAGAAGCCGAGCCTGTTATCAAGAAGCAGCCGCTCTTGAAGCGGCTGCTGTTCGGACCGGAAAGGCCGGATCTCTCCGAGCTGGAAGCCGACTCCACCACCGTCCTGGATATTCTCTCCCCAACCGCCATTGATACGAGAAGCCGTGACTACATCGTAGTGGACGGCGTTTTTCATGCCTACCTCTACATCACCGGCTATGGGTACAGCACCACAGTCGGCTCCTGCTGGCTTGCGCCACTGGTGGAGGCAGGCGAGGGAGTCAATATCAGCTTTCATTTTACCCGCCAGAACCGGGAAAAGATCCTCTCCAAAATCGCGCAGACCACCATGCTCAACCGCAGCCGAATGCGGGATGTGGGAGATACCCGCCAGGACTACGTTGGCACAATTTCTTATAAGGAGCATAAACAATTATGTCATTAATCAGCAATACCTGACATAAATTTAATATAACTGCTGTTGAGCCGAAAAGACTAGCAGGCCGCTGTGTTGCTTATGGTGTTTTTCGTTTTTGTTCAGCCATCATTGCCGGGATCCTCCGTATACACTGCATGTCTTTGGCAATATTACTTTTACGGAGGATATTATGAACAACTTTACAGACCATGTCACTTCTCTTCTGCAAAATTACCGCGCCACCAAGCGCAAGATTGAACAGCTTCGCTACGAGCTGGAGCATCCGGCCAGAGTGACGCCGGAGGAAATGATCGAAGCCATGAGTTTTGCCAAAGGCGACGGAGGGGGGCGTCTTTCCAGCAGCATCTCCAACAAAACACTCTACATCGCCATGAATTATCAGGATGCGGCTGATAGAGCCAATGCCGCTGTGATGGACGATCTTGTCAGCCGCCTTGTGCCGCTGGAGCAGGAAATAAACCGGCTCGAACACTATGTTGCGCTTCTGGAACCGCGGCAGGCCGCTGTTATCCGGCTGTTTTTCTTTGAAGGTCGGAGTATCCCGGAAATATGTAGTGAAATGCGCTTTACGGCCAAGACCATGCGCGCCGTCCGCCAGCAGGCTATTAATGAGCTTGCTGAGATGTATGCGTTCGCATCGGAGCTGCTTTGAAAACGGATTTCCCTCATATTCCCTCGAAATTCCCCTCATATTACCCTGACAGGGTACTTGTCATTTCCCTTATGGGCGTGGTATGATTAGCCTGTCAGAAAAAGCAGACGCTTCCACAAGGAGGCGTTTGCTTTGTTTTGCTAGAAAACAAAACAGGAGGGCTATCATGATCCGCACACGAACGATCCGCGAAGCGGCGATGTACTTTAAGGAGGCCGACCCCAACACCTGTCTCACGGAAACAGCCATTCGCACGCTGCTCAGAAATGGCGTCGTCCCCTGCGCCCGCGTGGGTAAAAAATATCTCGTGACCATTGAAGCCCTGGAGATTTACCTCGCCGGCAGCCTTTCCAAAAATACAGAAACGCCGCCGCTGAGCAGCGGCGGCAGACGTTGGGAGATTCGATAGCGTTTGAGATACGTTGTGCGACCCCTTGTTTTTTGCCATACGCATTTAGAATAATTCCTTGTGTCACAGTGCATTTGACGGTATAATGCGGTTATGTATCACAAGGCGTTATTGAAAGGAGAACGCCACATGGCAACAAAAGCAAAGAAAAAATATACTTACCTGACAAAAGCAATTCAACTTCCAGATGGGACACGAAAATACATCCGTGGGAAAGACCAGAAGGAACTGGAAGAAAAGGTGTTAAAGGCTCAGATCATGGTCAACGCCGGAGTGGATATTTGCAGCGAGGAGACCTTCGGACATTTTGCCCAGATGTGGTATGACATCTATAAAAAGCCGTACCTCCGGGAAAACAGTCGAAATGCCATCAAATATGTTCTGAACCAGCACATCCTTCCGTATATCGGTGGTTATCGCCTGCGGGACATCTCTCCCATGCAGATTCAATCCATCATGGCGGCTCTTTCTGACAAGAGCAATTCTCTCCAGTCAAAGGTGCTGATTGCGCTGAGAAGCATTTTTAAGGCGGCGCAGGAAAATGGCTTGGTTGCAAAATCTCCAGTCAGCAGTATGTTGAAGCCAAGTGGAAAAAAGACCTCTGAAAAAGTCGCATTGACTCCGCAAGAAAGTGACTTGCTTCTCCAGCGGGTCAAAAATGACCGGGCCTATACATTTCTCCTGATTGCACTCCAAACCGGAATGCGTCGAGGCGAGATCGTCGGTCTGCAATGGAGCGATATTGATTTTGAGAGCAGAATGATCCGTGTTCGCCATAACGCCGTATTGGGCCGCTACGAAACGACCGTCAGTGAACTTCTGAAAACCAAAGCTGGCAGACGGGATATTCCTATGTCAGATGAGGTCGAAGCATGGCTACGCAAGCAGAGAGGCCGCAGTTCCTCAAAATTTGTTTTGTCTCTGAAAAACAAAAAAGTGATGACACTGTCCGCCTTCCGTAGTATGTGGAAGCTCATTGAGCGTGAGCTGCCGGAAACCCATATAACTGCCCATATTCTTCGCCACACTTACATCACCCGTCTTTTTGAAGCTGGATTGGACGTAAAGGAGATCCAGTATTTGGCTGGACACAGCACGATGGACATGACGCTGAGTGTTTATACCCACTATGATCGTAAAAATCGGGAGCAGCAAACTGCTGAGAAAGTCCGCCGAGCATTCTGCAAGGAAGCCGTCTGAAAAAGTTTGCAACAAACGGCCCTGTCTAAAAAGCCGCAAACCCTTGTGGCACAACGGATAGAAGGCCAAAAAAATTTGCAACACTTTTGCAACAGGAAGCCCCGAAATTACCCGAAAATACCCTAAAATACCGCAAGCGAAGAGGCTCTTTTCTTCCAGAAAAAGGTAAAGAAAAAACCTCGGAACCATTGTGATTCCAAGGTTTTTCCGTGGTGGAGACTGCTGGACTCGAACCAGTGACCTCCTGCGTGTGAAGAACTGCGTAATGTCCGGTGCAGGTGGTCATAGCTGCTGCACCCCGCATAGTCACAGGCTGTTTGCCCCACCGCAGGTTCTCAAGCTGTATACGGCAACATCCCTTTACAGCCTAAAAAAGCCCGACACATAACATCATCCAACATCTGGTAAATCTAATCAACACCGTGCAGGGAAGATCATGAGGTTTTTGAAGTTTTATGTTGGGTTCCGCTGTACTCATGCCATCGCGCAAACCTCTGGCGAACTTCGCCAAAGGTTTGCGTGTCGATCAAATACCTCGAAACCATCCCCGCACCTATCGACGGACGTGTCATGCCGAATGATTACGATGATTAAACGAATCTTTTAATGCCCTGTATTGCGCACGGTGTATAAATCGGCTATAATCGCAGTAACAACGATTCTGCACGGCAAGGAGGCGATACGGTGTCTGAAATCAAACTGGATATGCGTCTGAAGCAGGCGCTGCGTATCTCGCCTCAGATCCTGCAATCCACACAGATCTTGCAAATGAACGCGCAGGATCTGCGGGAATATGTGGACAGGGTGCTGGAGGAAAACCCTGTGCTGGACAAAGCGCCGGAGCACGAAGCACAGCGAGAATTTCAGGAGCTGTGCCGTCAGGCCGGGTGGATCAGCGGACAAGGTGTGCGCAGCGGGTCGTCATCCGGGGAAGATCCTTACCGCCCGGAGGCGGGCGCCTGGGATGCCGCCATGACTTCGCTGCCGGCGTTCCTGTCCGATCAGCTGGATCGAAAAGCGCTGAGCAAGCCGCTGCGTGAGTTGTGTCGGTATCTGGTGCAGGCGCTGGATGAGGACGGCTTTCTGGAACAGGAAGATATTGACGCGGTATGTGAACTGGGCGTTCCTGATGCACTGGTGCAGCAGGCGGTCAGCGTTCTGCAGGAGCTGGAGCCTGCGGGGGTAGCGGCACGGAACCTGGAAGAGTGCCTGCTGTTGCAGCTGCGGCGAATGCCGGAGGATACGACGCTGGCGCAGCGCATCATGTCAGGCTATTTGCCGCTTCTGGGAAAGAAGCGGTGGCACGCTTTGGCGGAGAAGCTGGGTGTCTCCGAGCAGGAGGTACAGCAGGCAGCTACGCTGATCAGCGGGCTGTCGCCGCATCCGGGGCGCATGGAAACGACGGAGACCATTTCGCCGGAATATATCACGCCGGATGTCTTCATCGTAGAGCGCGGTGACGCTCTGGAAGTGGTGCTGAATGATTTTTATGTGCCGCAGATCCGGATCAATGGTTACTACGCCGCCCTCCTGACAGAGACGGAGGATCCGGAGACGAAGGACTTTCTGCGGCAAAAGATGCAGCAGGCACAGTGGATGATGGCCCACATGGAGCGGCGGCGCAAAACGCTGGAGCGCTGTGCGCCGCTGATTTTGGCCACGCATCTGCCGCTCTTTCAGGGCACGACGCCATGTCTTGCGCCGCTTATGCAGAAGGATGCGGCAGAGTTGATGGGCGTACATGCCTCTACTCTGGGGCGCTGTATTCGCGGGAAGCATCTGCAATGCCGCCAGGGAACCTATCCGCTGCAATACCTTTTCCCTCGACCGGTCGACGGCGCGGGGCGTTGCTCGGAGCAGGCTGTCCGGGTCAGGCTGGCGCAGTATATCAAGGAGGAGGATCCGCACCATCCCCTCAGCGACCAGCGGCTCAGTGAGCTACTGCATGCCGAGAGCATTCCGGTGGCCCGGCGGACGGTGGCAAAGTACCGGGAGCTGATGGGGATCCCTCCGGCCTATGGCCGCAGAAAATAGAACCGATACATAAAAAGACACGTTTCTTACAAAAGAAACGTGTCTTTTTTGCTGCCCGGAGCTAATACGCCGCAGATAAAGGCGGCTTATCGGTTTTGGGCGCGGAACTCTGATGGGGTGTTGCCTTTGATGCGCTTGAAGGTCTCGTAGAAATAGCTGGAGGTACAAAGCCCTACCTCTGCAGAGATCTCAGTGACGGTCATGGAAGTGGAGAGCAGAAGCTTGCAGCCTTTTTCCACCCGGTAACGCAGGAGAAACCGAAATGGGGATTCCCGCATGTAGCGCTTGAAGAAATGGCCGCAGCCGCTTTTGCTGACGCCTACGGCGTCGGCGATCTAATCCAGCGTAATAGGTTGGTTGTAGTTGGTTTTGATGTACGCCAGCATCTTATGCAGCCGCTCGGATTCGCTGCTGTAAAAATCAAAGGAAAGGGAATCCCGGCAGCAGAGGAATAACGCCCTCCACAGCAGGAGCACATGGGTATAGATGTCAATGTCCCGGCAGACGTCCTGTGTATCATACAGGGCACAGACCGACTCCAGTGTGCGCAGAACAGGCCGATCCGCTTCGCGGCTGGCGGCGAACTTGTAAAAATTGAAGAACGGCGAATCGCAGAAGGGTGTGATGTAATTCTCCGCCAGCGCGGTGCCCGGCATGCCAAAAAAGTCCGGGTGCAGTGTAACGGCAAAATAGGTGCAGTCCTTCAGTGCTACCGCGGCTCCGGTATGCAGCGCGCCGGAGTTAAAGAAGATCGCATCGCCGGGATCGAGCACCACACTTTCGTTATTGGCGGTGTAGCGCATTTGTCCGCTGTGGATCAGCAGAAACTCAAACTCATCATGCCAGTGGTGGGGAAACTGCATACCCTTATACTCCGAGAGATACACGAAAGAAACGCTGATAGGGAAGCTGCTGGTGCCATGCTGCTGAAGCTGCCGCAGTGTCTGATCCGTCATAACTAGATTCGTTTCTTTTTATGCCGCCTTTCTCATGATGATTATAATATATATCATATTACTTTCTAAAAAGCAAGTTTTTGCCGTTATAATACAAAATCAAGTTGAAATATTTACACCCCATTGCAAGATTGTTATATGTTTGTGCAAGCGTATTGTCGAAAGGGCTGGCATATTGCGATTAAACTATATACATAAACAGCAAATACCTGAAAAACACACAGAACTTTGGAGGGACTGACAACTATGAACGTGAAATTTGGCTGCGCGCCCATTAACTGGACAAACGACGATCTGCCCTCTCTGGGCGCTGAGCTCACTTATGAACAGTGCATCAGCGAGATGGCACTGGCGGGCTTTCAGGGCACCGAAGTGGGGCATAAGTACCCCAAGGATGTGCCGACGCTGAAAAAGGCGCTGGATCTCCGCGGGCTGGTAGTATGCAACATGTGGTATTCCAGGCTATTTCACCGCGTTCAGAAACGTGGAGACACTGGCCGACTTCCAGGATCATCTCGATTTCTCTTACGCGCTGGACGCCCATGTTGTAACGGTGGGCGAGATCGGTGTATCCGTCCACATCCAGCCCGAAACGCCGCTGTTCACCAATCTTCCGAAGCTGTCGGACGCACAGTTTGAAAATCTGGCCAACGGCCTCAACACCCTGGGCCGGATGGCAAAGGCTCATGACATGACGCTGTGCTTCCACCCCCACACGGGCACCGGCATCGAAACCGAGGCGGATATCGACCGGCTGATGGAGACGACGGATCCCGAGCTGGTCACGCTGCTGCTGGATACCGGACACGTTACCGTATGCGGCGGTGATCCGGTGGCGGTGTTGAAGAAGTACATCAACCGTATCACCCACATGCACTTCAAGGATGTCCGCGGTGACATTCTGCAGGCGCTGAAGGCCAGCACGACGGAGAGCTTTATTGACGGCGTGAAGTTCGGCCTGTATACCGTCCCCGGCGACGGCGATATGGTGGGCTGGAAGTCCATTTTCGACGTGATCAAGGCCAGCGACTACTCCGGCTGGATCATGGTGGAGGCCGAGCAGGATCCAGCCAAGGCCAATCCTCTGGAGTATGCCTTGAAGGCCCGCAAGTTCCTACGGAAAGGTCTGGGCGTCTGATCACAGGCGCGAGAAAAGGAGTTGCGACATGAAATTGTGTTTCAATACCAGCGCATATGGCTGGCATGATCTGGATTACGCGCTGCGTCAGATCGCCGGATTCGACTATTGGGGCGTGGAAATGCAGGCGGATCGGCCCCACGCATTCCCGGCGGACTTTGATGCCGCCCGCCGTGCCCACACCAGGCAGCTGCCGGAAGAGCTGAATCTGCATCCCGTGGGCATTCTGAGCTCCCATTGCGACGCATGGGGTTGCAGCAAGATGTTTGAGCCGTTCTTTATCAACAAGGATGCCGCCGTCCGTGCCAAGCGGATCGAGCTGACCAAGGAGATCATTGACCTCGCGGCGGATGTGGGCTGTCCCCACATCCAGACGGCCGCCGGCATCATCGCCAACGCGGGATATCCGCTGCCCCGGGACGCCTGGAACTATCTGGTGACCTGCATGGAGGAACTGGTGGACTACGGCAGAAGCAAGGGCGTTCGCGTCTCTGTGGAGGCCGAGCCCAGCACACTGGTAGAGAGTACCATCGACATGGCGCGCCTGATGAAGGATGTCAATTCTCCGTGGCTGGGTCTGACCTATGACGTAGGCCATGTGGCGGTGCTGGGTGATGACCTGATCAAGTCCGTTGGCTTGGTGCATGAGCACATTTTCAACGTGCACATCGAGGATATCTGCGGCCGCACCCATCTGCATCTGGTGCCCGGCGTCGGTCTTGGCACGCTGAATCTCAAGCGCTTCCTGGAGGAGCTGCATTATGTAGGCTACGACGGAACCGTCACCTGCGATCTGTATTCTCAGGTGGAGGATCCCAATCATGCCGCCAAGCGCAGCTATGAATACCTGATGCCCATTATGGAGGCCCTGGCCTGACAGGCGCGGCGGCTCACAAATGAAAGGAGACGACATTATGGATAAGAAAATCGTGGCCGGTATCATTGGCGGCGGCCGGATCGCCCGGATCCACGCGGAAAACATCGCACAGAACATCAAGTACGTAGAGATCAAGTACGTCTCGGATATCTTCCCGGAGGCCCCCGCCAAGTGGGCGGCCGAAGCCGGTGTCAAGAACGTGGTCAGCGACTGTGACATCATCCTCAATGGCCCGGAGGTGCAGGCGGTGCTGATCTGCTCCTCTACCGACACGCACTGCGACATGATCATCCGGGCTGCCCGCGCCGGAAAGGAAATCTTCTGTGAAAAGCCCATCGACCTGTCTCCGGAAAAGATTCAGATCGCGCTGGAGGAGATCAAGAAGGCCGGCGTCCGGCTGCAGGTGGGCTTCAACAGACGCTTTGACCATAATTACCGCGCTGTGTATAACGCAATTCAGACAGGTAAGATCCGGCAAGCCCGTTACCATCAAGCTGACGATGCGCGAGTATGAAGCGCCTCCGGTCTCCTATCTGAAGAACTCCGGCGGCATCTTCCTGGACATGGCGATCCACGATTTCGACCTGGTGCGCTTTATGGCAGGCAGCGAAGTGGAGTCCGTTTACGCCATGGGATCTGTCAGCGTAGCGCCCGAGGTGGCCGACACTGCCGTCACCGTTCTGCGCTTCAAGAATGGCGCGGTGGGCATTATCGAGGATTGCCGGAAGTCCGGCTACGGCTTCGACGACCGGCTGGAGGTGTTCGGCACCAAGGGCATGGTCAGCAGCGGCAACGACACCTATGCCAATGTGGAGCTGGCCTGTGACGGCGGCTTCCAGAGAGATGGCCTGATGCACGCTTTCAGTGAGCGCTTCCCCAGCGGTCTGCGCAACATCACCATCGACTTCTTCAACAATATCCGCGAGGGCAAGCCTGCCTCCGTCAACGGCGAGGACGGCTATGAGTCCATGCGGATCGGCTTTGCCGCCAAGCAGTCCTCTTGCGGTGTGTATTCACCTCAAAGATTTCAAGTTGATTTGCTAAATAAGTTCTAAAAAACCGACAATTTTATGCAATTTTAGAACGAATAACGAAATAACGATCTGGAACGCTCATTTACATAGAAAACCGTCTGCAAAGCAGGCGGTTTTCTTATTTGGAGACCAACAGGAAAGGAGAAACGCCCATGGCCGTATTCAGGGTGGAGAAAACGCGGAACTATACCGTCATGTCAAATCACCCTCTGCGGGATAAGTCGCTGTCGCTGAAGGCAAAGGGGCTGCTGTCCCTGATGCTGTCGTTGCCGGAGGAGTGGGACTATACCACCAAAGGATTGGCCTACATCTGCAAGGATGGCGTGGACAGCATCGAGAGCACCGGCATTGCCGAGCCGCTGATCGTCCGCCCTCGCAGTGGGGGCGGATATGAGATCATTTCCGGCCACCGGCGCGATTACTGCGCCAAGGTGGTGGGGCTGGAAACCCGTCCGGTCATCGTGCGGGATTACAGTGACGAGGACGCGGACGTTCTGGTGGTGGACTACAACATCAACCGTGAAAACCTGCTGCCCAGCGAGAAAGCCAAGGCGTATAAGCTGAAGCTGGACGCTATGAGAAGAACCGCCGGACGCCCAGCGAAAAATTCTGGCCAACTTGGCCAGAATTTTCAAGGCCGTGCTTCTGTTGACATTTTGGCAGAGCAGGCAGACGAAAACAGGAAACAAGTCCAGCGATATATCCGCCTGACAAACCTCATTCCGCCACTGATGGAGGCGATGGACGCGGGAAAGCTGAAATTCGTTCCGGCAGCCAACTACATTTCCCACCTGACCGAAAAAGAACAGACCTACCACCAGTTCCTCATGGAGCGGGACGAGAGGTATCGCCCTCTGTGGATCAGGCCCAGCGGCTCAAGCAGATCAGCGCGGAGGGCAAGCTGGAGAACAACATCATCGACCGCATCATGCGGGAGGAAAAGCCGCCGGAGCACAAGGTGACGCTGCAGAACGACCGCCTGCAAAAGTACTTCCCTGCCAGCTATACCCCTAAGCAGATGGAGGAAGTCATCGTCAAGCTGCTGGAGGGCTGGCACCGGAGAAAGCAGCAGGAGCAGGGACGATGAGAATTTGAGCCATGCAGAGAGAACAATTTGAAAAACGAATCAGGAGCCTCTGCCGGAAGTGACGGACGAAGCCATATCCGCGTGGGCGGCGTATGCCGACGAGTTAGAGCAGGACAATGTGGCGGCCATCCGGCTTTTGATGCAGTTGGAGGCGTAGACCTGACCGCCAGCAAGATCTCCATACGGCTGGGCGCCACATGGCTGAATCCGGAATATATCCGGCAGTTCATCTTTGAGACGCTGGACACACCTCGCCGTGTACGGTGGGATATTAAGGTGCATTACTCCCAGATCACCGGCGAGTGGCGTATCGAGGGTAAGAGCAAGGATAAGAGCAATATCAAGGTGTACAACATCCTGTTCAACAGCAACCGGCCCCGTGAACACGACGGAAGCCACATCAATTTCAGCGGCATGAATCCGGAGATCACCCTGCGGAAGCATAAGGTGAACGCCATCGCTACCGGCGACTATGATGCCATCATCATCGGCCACAGCCAGTTCGAGAAGATACCCGTCAGCATCCAGCGGCAGCGGGCTATTCTGGAGCAGCAGATGGACGAGATCATTCTAGGCATCCATGAGGCAAAGGCGGACAGGGCGGAGAACTTCACCATCAAGCAGATGGAAAAGACCCGCAAGGGCCTGCAAAACAAGCTGGACAAGCTGAACGACCAGAGCCGCAAGGACGACGTGGTCACGTTCGAGGAGCTGGACCCGGACGACCGGCGTCTGGAGGGGCTGGACTTCGATTCCGCCGCTCCCTCGGAAAACGACTATATGCGCCGGTACGGCGTCCAGAACTATGCCTACCGCATGAGAACAGGACGGGAGAGGTGAAATCGTACATGGAATAGGGATTGAAAAATAGGGAACTTTATACTATAATAAAGCTAATAAAAGTTCCCTATAAGGAGTGCCGTATGAAAGACAATTATCCGCAGATCCAAGAACTGCTTCACCAGAGGGCAGATTATCAGGCGAGGTTAAACCTGTTGCCGTATGATGGAAACCCTGAGATCAAAGAAAGCGGTGGTAAGCAGTATTTATATATCCGCAAAAGAATTGGTTCGAGGCTGAATTCCACTTATGTAGATGTATACTCCGATGAACTATATCAACTGTTGCTTCGCAATGCCCGCGATGCAAGAGAGTATAGAAAAAATATCCGTCGTTTGGATAAGGAATTGGCACAGTTGGGGTATTCGGATCAAGAGGTATCGCCAAGAGTGCAGATGAATTTGGACTTTGCAAGAGCCAATATGAAGTCCAATATCTATGACCAGGCAATTCTTGAAGGTGTTGCTACCAGCTTCCCGCAGACGGAGGATATTATCGATAACGGTATCGTCAGCGGTATGACGGCCACCGATGTGCAGAAGATTTTGAATCTGAAGCACGCATGGGAATTTATTCTTGACCGGGATGTCATCACATACCCCACAGACTACTCCATTCTTTGTCATATTGCCAAGCTGGTCAACGAGGGATTTTTTCAGGACGGAGGACGCATCCGTGGCGTTCCGGTAACGATTGGCGGATCAAGCTATATCCCTCCATTGCCCATTGAAACGGTTATAAAGGAAAACCTTGAAGAAATACTGAATCGCAATATGCCCGCAGATGAAAAAGCGATTGCGTTGTGCCTCTATTGCATGAAGGCGCAGATATTTACCGATGGCAATAAGCGGGCATCTGTTATTTTTGCAAACCACTATCTTATCTCGCAGGGCGGCGGAATGCTGATTATTCCGGAAAAAGAGGTGCCGGAGTTCAAAAAAATGCTGGTCGCATATTACGAAGATCGAGACCGCGGTATTGCAGAATTCATGAAAAACAGGTGTATCAAGAAATTTTGATATAGGGAACAAATGCGGCGTGTTTTAACCGCAAAAGTTCCCTAATTAAAATAGAGTTTCCGCAGCCTTATCATGAAGGAACACAACAATCAAAATAATTCCGAGAAAAGCGTAGGCAATGCCTGCGCTTTTCTCATGCCCGTAAGGAGGTGATGTTCTATGCCGTTTATCCCACCAGAGCAATTAGCCCGTGCCCGCGAGATGGATCTGCTGACGTATCTGCGGTGCTGTGAGCCGGATGAACTGGTCAGCGCGGGTGGCAATGCTTATGCAACCAAAAGCCATGACAGTCTGAAAATTTCCAATGGAAAATGGTACTGGTGGTCACGGGGCGTCGGCGGAAGCAATGCGCTGGATTACCTGACCACCGTGTGGGAGCTGCTGCTGCCGGACGCTGTGCAGCGCGTTCTCAGTGCTGCCGGTGTACCACAGGCAGAACCGGGGGTCTCTCTGGCGCGTTAATCAAACAGAGCAGGCGCAGAGTACCCCACACCCTGCGCCTGTTTATCGATTTGTTTAGAGGCGTAAATCAATTGTCTTCGGCAAGCTGTTCCTGTACAACCATTGCCTCCCGTTCGATACGCTTTGCTTCAAAAATGCGGACCAAGGACATGCTGCAAATGGCCAGCAGAAGCACAGAACCTTGAATCACATCATCCACCCAGTCGGGGGAGTTCATCATCGTCATACCGTTACTGATCATGGCCAGCAAAATTGCGGCCAGGATGGTGCCGGGTACATTGTACACACCGCTTTTCATCACGGAACCCAGCATTAATACGGTTAGAGCAGTCATCAACATGGGTTCTCCGGTGAACGCTGAGGCACCGTTGATCATGGAGGTATATACCACACCGGCAAAACCGGCCAGGGTGGAACTAAGAACAAAGGCAATTACCTTCATGCGGTTAACGTTGATTCCCACATACTTGGCAGCGGTTGCATTGGCGCCGACCATGAACATATACTTGCCACTGCGCATCTTGGAGATAAATACATATACCAAGATGCTGATGACAAACAGCAAAATAATCTGGAACGGCAACCAACCAAATAGGTACGTTTGTCCAATAAAAGTAAAGCATTCCGGCCACTTAGAGTGGTTATAGATGGGCGTACTGTCCGTGATGTTTTTCATCAGGCCATAGGTCAGTGCATACATGGCATAGGTCGCAACAAAAGAAGGAAGGCCAACCCTTACATGCAGGAAAGCGTTGATAAGGCCATAGCAGATGCACAAGAGAAGTGTTACCACCAGAGCCAACAGATAACTGTTCATGCCGCCTTTTCCCAGAAGTAGTGCCATAGAAATACCGCCCATCGTATAGGCGGCACCGACGGAAAAGTCCATCTCACCCGCCGCACAAACGCAGGTACACCCTAAGCCGGCAATGGCAGAAACCGTTGCCGCAGCCAAAATGGTCATAATGTTTGCAAGAGAGAAGAACGCCGGAACTAGGACTGTAAAGACAGCGCCTACAAGTAGTACGACAGTGGGCAGGGATAAGGTCGCAATCATATGCTTCTTATTGTTCATCTTTTGATCCCTCCGCTTTATTCAAACTTAACCTGAGGTAGGCCTTCTTTACGGACAAGCGCAATACCGCTGATCGCAACAATCAATACGATACCCTGAATGACCTCGCGCATATTGAACTGAAGGCCCATACAAACGACACCGTACTGAATCACATAACTGAAAACACAGGCGATGACAGTACCCCAAACGTTGTACTTGCCAGGCGTCAAAAACGTGGCGCCCAACATACATGCTGCAATGGCGGGCAGGAGCATCTCGGAGCCGGTGGAAACCGAGGCGTTCATGTTGATAGATGTCTGTAACAAACCAGCGACACCCGTCAGCAGGCCGCAGAGAATATAGGTGAAATACTTTTCTTTCTCAATATTGATGCCCATCTGACGGCTTGCGGTTGCGTTGGCACCTAAGGCAAAAATCTTGCGGCCGCGGGTCGTCTTGGTCATCAGAATCCAAATCAAGATGTCAATAATAACCGCAATCAGCAGAGGCAGCGGCAGGATACCAAACAGATTTGTTTGCCCGATCACGGTATACTTCTTCCCCCAATTAAAAGAAAAGAACACCGTATTTTTCGTCAAGAATCTTACAACGCCTGTGATGATCATCTGTACCCCTAGTGTACCGATGAAAGCGGGGACTTTCAGCGTAACGACAAATAGTGCCGTCAAAAGGCCCACCAGCACACTTGACAAAAAGCCCAAGACAACAGCAGCAGGGTATGACCAAGACGTAACAACGGCATCGGTGAATACACCAATAACGGCGGCAGATAAAGAAATCTGCGCACCCACGGCAAAGTTCATGTCACCCATAGTTAGACATAACATCATGCCCATGGCCGCAATGGACAACACACCGGCAGAACGCAAAATATCTCTAATGTTGGCAAAGGAGAAGAACTTGCTGCTCGCAAAAGAGAAATACGCAAACACGATAGCGAGGGCGACAATCAGGAAATACTTGACCGCAACCTGAATGCGATCCTTAGCTGTATGAACACCGGTATTATTCTTCATTATGAGCACCTCCCACGGCCGCTTTCAGGATTTCAACCTTATTGAAGTTCTCACGCGAGAAGCGGGCGACCGTGTTCCCTGCAACGAACACATAAATCGTGTTGCACAGCGCCAACAGTTCTTCAATCTCAGAGGAAATGAAGACAGCCGACTTTTCTCCGTTGGCCACAAATTCCTGAATCTTATGGTAAACATCAAGCTTTGCACCGATGTCCATACCGTTTGTCGGCTCGTCCAACACCAGCAATTTGACATTTTTTACCGCCACCGAACGGCCAATGATAATCTTTTGAATGTTACCGCCACTCAGGCCGGTAATGATTTGGCTACGATTCACACATTTTACTGCGTTGTTCTTCAGCACCGCATCAGAAAACTTAGCTGCCTTGGAGGCATTATAGAATCCGAATTTGTTGCACAAAAGCTTGTCTAAAAACAAGGCAGATATATTATCTTCAAGCGAAAGCGATTTGAATATGCCGTCGCTTCTTTTTTCGGGAGTCATAACAAAACCGCGCTGGATCATCTTATGGGGTGTTGCGTTTGAAATCTTTTCTCCGCAGAATTCCACTTCATTCTTTGCATAATTGCTTAAGCGCATGCCATAAATCGTCTGGAAACATTCTGTTCGGCCGGCACCCACCAGCCCATAGAAGCCGACAATTTCGCCGGAGTAAACCTGAAATTCCGTCTTATATTCCCTGTCGTCGTAGTTGACCTTTTTTACGTCCAGCAGAACGGTTTTCGCGGAGAAATCAAGATTGGGGCAGGACAGTTGGCTTATCTCCTTTTCTCGCAGCATCGCCCGGATACACCGTTCCTGTGAGATATTCACGATGTCGTCTGTCAGAACATTTCGGCCATCGGTAAAGACGGCGATACGGTCGGCAATGCGGTATACCTCTTCGATCTTATGGGAAATAAAAATGATACCGATATTCAGTCGCTCCTTAATGTCAACGACAAAGTTCAGGAACGAATCGATTTCGTCGCTCCCCAAGCAGGCAGTCGGCTCGTCTAGTATCAGAATTTCCGGATTTGTATTAAAGGCTCGCAGGATTTCGATCATTTGCTGTTCGCCTGCCCCTAGATTCTCCACCGGTACCGTCAGAGGAACGTCAACACCTACGCTTTTGCGCAGTTCTTCACTTAATAGCAGGATTCTCTTTTCGTCAATCAATTTGCCATTGTGGGGCTCGTTGGCCAACCAAATATTCTGTGCGCCAGTCAACGTAGGAACCAAATTTCGCTCCTGATATACCATGCTGATATGTGCATTCGCAGAATCGATCGTATTCTGAAAATGGACTTCCTTGCCATTCAAAATGATCCTTCCGCTGGTTGGCGCATAAAAGCCTGTCAGCATTTTGCTAAATGTGCTTTTCCCGGCTCCGTTTTCACCCATCAATGCCAGAATCTCACCACGATGCAACTCCAGAGAGATATCGTCATTTGCTACAACGCCAGGAAACTTCTTCGTAAGATGCTCCACCCGCAAAACAGTTTCATTGTTCAAAGCACTCTCCCCTTTCTATCAGGATCTGGTTTTCTGAAAATTGGATTATCCATACGAGATGCCTGCGGGCATCTCGTATGGGTAATCATTAGATAAGACTCTAGTCAACAGCAAATGCACTGAATCAGAAGTTGGCCTCATACTGGCTTTCTGCCAAGCAGCCGTTGGGATATTCCTCGGTATCCCAGTTCCACCAGGCTTTGGGATCCTCAGGGTCACCACCATAATAATTGAATATGGCGTGATACTCATTGCCTACAGCGGGGACTGTATCCATGGTGGCCACGACACCGTCAACGAAGTAAGACTGGCCTGGAGCGGTCAGAAGGCAGTCTGCATCACCAGGATTTAGTCCGTCGATCTGAATTTGCTTGATAATTTCACATACAGAGTACGCTTCCAGTTCATATGGCTGGCAATACACATACTTCAGAGGCGTATTGTTGCGCAGATAAGTCAACGCGGTATCGCCGCCCTCGGTAGTGGCACATCTGGTGAATTCGCCGGTGGTATCACCGGTGGCCTTGATGCCCTCAACAAGGCCGTACACGACATCATCACAGCAAGCCAGAATACAGTCGATGTTGTCTTTCAGCGGAGTCTTAGCGTTCCATGCCTGAGTGGTCTGGTATGCGGCATAGGCGCTGCCATACTGCAGGCCCATAGCGGATACATCCTCATCGGCATAGAAAGACGCTTGGGGCAGAACCTCGGCAATGGTGTCCCAGGTGTAAGTACGTTCATTCATGTAGGGCATGGAGAACCAACCGGCAGAAGCGGCGGAAAAAGGCTTTTTTCCATCATACATATCGTTGTAAGCCATATAGAACAGTTCACTGCCAACAACGCCGTTCTTAACGGTCACATTGACCAAGGAGCCTTCAACCAGATCGGCATCCCAGCAGTACACGCCAATGCCGCGATTGCGAGCCTCCGCAATCAAATCCACGCGGGAGGAAAGTTGATCAGTGGCGTGGATCAAGATGGCATCCACATCGCCCTCGTTCAGAACAGTCTGGAAGGAGTCTCGGAAGTTATCTGCTTTCTCAAACAGAACATATTCAAATTCCCACCCATAGTGATTGCCAATAATGTCAAATTCCTTCATGGAACGCAGGGCCGCAGTGCATGTCACATACTGAATCATAACGGCAACCTTGAAAGGAGAGCCGTCATCACTCCACACAGCGGGCCGGACAAATGCATCAAAATCGCCATTGTTCACGCTGGTGGGCACGTTGTCCTGCGTCTCGGTGATACCGGGCTGACTGCCTCCGTCTGTGGAAGCAGGTGTCTCGCCGCAGCCGACCAAGCTGAAGATCATCAGCATGGCAAGCACTAGAGCCAAAAGTCTTTTCATCGTTGTTTCTCCTTTTGTTTTTTATATTACAACTACCCATCGGCAGCCATTATTAAGAAATAAGCATAGAAGGATGCGTCGCTCAGAATGTAATACTTTTGAAGCGTTCGATTTGATTCTGAATCGCCATTTCAACAGGAAGCCGCTCAGCACTGGATGCGCCGTAGAAGCCGTGAACGCCCTCTGTGTGTTGTAAGACATACTGCGCATCTTCTGGAGTTGCGATAGGTCCGCCGTGGCAGAGCACGATTACATCGGGGTTGATACTAACTGCCGCATCGTGTATCTGCTGTACCAGATCCACCGCTTGATCTAGAGTCAGCGTATACTGCATACCGATGGTTCCGCCCAGCGTACAGCCCATATGTGCCACTACAATATCTGCGCCAGCATCTGCCATCATCTTCGCCTCTTCCACATCCCACGCATAAGGAGATGTCAGCAGATCTAACTTGCGGGCCTCACGCACCATGTCAACCTCTAGCTGATAGCCCAGACCAGTCTGTTCCAGCTCCGCACGTATGCGGCCATCAAAACCGCCCACAGAGGGAAAGTTTTGGATTCCAGAGAATCCGATTTCCTTTACTTCTGCCAAAAAACGGGGCATTTCGCGGAAAGGGTCGGTTCCGTTTACGCCTGCCAGTACGGGGGTGTTCTTAACAACCGGCAGGATCTCACGAGCCATGTCCATGACGATAGCGTTCGCATCACCGAAGGCCAGCAAACCTGCAGCGCTGCCTCGTCCAGCCATGCGATATCTCCCGGAATTGTAGATGATGATAAGGTCGCTTCCTCCGCGTTCCTCGAATTTTGCGCTGATACCCGTACCGGCACCTGTGCCTATGATCGGGATATTCTTTTCGATGCTCTCATGCATCCGTCTCAGAATTTCGCTTCTTGCAATTGCAGCCATTTTTTACCTACTTTCTTATCATTTTTGCAGATGCCTTTACGGCTTGAATTTATTTTTTGCAATCAACTCCAACAGCATCTCAACAGCCTTGGCAGCAAACGCCGGCTCGTTGATGTGATAGGGCACTTCAACAACTGGTACTTTCTCGGAAATATGTCGGCGCAAAGCTTCGGTAAAAGCATTGTCCGCCTCCAAATCATAGAAAACGCCCCCCGCTTTGTCTAATGCGGAAAAGCCATCTTTTGGGATCAGGATTGACGTAGTGTCAGGAGCCTGATTTGCCTTTTCTGCGAAGATCTGTCCCATTTTCGCATTTTCTTCCTTATTGGTGCGCATCAACACAGCCTGTGGTGACCATGGGAAAAACCGCCTGTTTGCGTCCCGGTATTTTTTCGGGATTGAATCCATCGACCCAAAGTTCACCATGTCAATGCAGCCAGGAATGATCAGGTGGGGGATCCCACTCTTTCCCGGACCGTCCAATCGGCTTGTGCCCGCAGAATATAATCCACCACACAATTCATCTGCCCACTCCGTGGTGGTGAGGTCCAGCACCGCTGTAGCACATCCGCGGGCGGCCAAATCCTCCAGCGCTTCCCCGCCCGTGCCGACGGCGTGGAACACAAGGACCTCCGCGCCCCGAGCTTTCAGCAAATCCATGCATGCCGTGCCGGCTTCTGTGGTATTCCCGAACATGGATAGCAAAACGGTTATTGACGCGGTTTCCAGTTCGGTCGAAGCAGTGTCGGTCAGCATTCCTGCCATGGCCGCCGCCGCATGAGATATCACCTTGCGAGAAATGGAATTCAGACCGCAGATATCTACCACCGACGGAATCAGGATAATGTCCTTTCCGCCAATAAATGGACGGGTATCGCCTGATGCCAGTGTGGAGATGCAGAGTTTTGGGACACCGAAGGGTAATCCACTCATAGCAATCGTAGCGATGGAAGTTCCGCCGCCGCCGCCCATGCCCATGATGCCGTCAATCTCTCCGCGCTCGTACAGCGTGGATACCAATTTCTTTGCATATGCCGAAACGGCATATACAGCGCTGCCGCGATCCGAAAAGGCGCTTTCCCCGGCGGTCTCTCTTGCCATCATTTCCCGCAGTGTGTAGTCAACACGAAACGGCACGTTGGCACGAAAGCTGCCTACGTCCATTGTAACGACCTGCGCACCTCGTTTGATCAATTCATCGCGTAAAAAGCCAAATTCGGCGGCTTTTGTGTCAAATGTGCCCAACAGTAGCACACGCTTTTTCATGCAGGCACCGTCCTTTCTGAAACGCTATGAAGCGTCCTCTGCTATATTGATTGTAACACAATAATAATAATTGTCAATAGTTATCCTAATTTTTTGTTTACGTTAGGATAATTTTCTTGCAAACCAGAATTCCCGCTGCGGAGCTGGGAGGGTATTCTTATCGCGTGAACCCCCTTCGACCTCATGTGGTTTTCACACAATAAAAATACCTGCCGCAATCGTTTGCGGCAGGTATTTCCTTTGATTACCTTATAGAGGGTCTTACTTGTTGCAGCTGACAGCTCCTGCTGTTGAGCCGACAATAAAGCTCTGCAGAAAGTGGATGCGGCAGGCAGGACGTTCCGGATTCACGATTCGCCGATGGAGAATGCGAAATGCCTCTGCACCATAAGAGAATTTATCAAAGCCCATGCTGGTTACTGGAATGGATGGAACCATGGCCGTGTCGCTGTTAAAGCTAGTAACCGATACCTCCTGCGGAACACGAACGGAAAGCTCATTTAGTGCAAAAATAACCGCCTGAGCCAACGTATCGCTGGCGCATAGAATTGCGGATGGGAACCCATTCTGACTCTTCCGATAAGTCAGCCACTCGAGGGTGTTCTGATAGACGTTTTCCTTTTCAAGATCATTCCATATCTCAGGGGGATCCACTCCCATCTTCTCTGTCGACCGTTGCAGGCCGGAGATCAACTCCTTGCCAAATAACCGCTCAGTGGGGCCGTAATAAGCCAAATGTCGGTGCCCCCATGCGATCAGTTTATCAGAAAGAGCTTCCATTGCTTCCCGATCCGAAATCGTCATGCTGTCAACGGGGAGTAGCGGAGTCAAGGGATAGGTCAGAAGCAAGGTGGGGCATTCCTGATACACTCGCTGTGCCAGACGAGCGGTTTTATGACTGACAAATATCGCTCCAGCAGCATTGCTGATGATAGAATGCAGCTCAATATCATCAATTTCTCCGTCCACTGTCTTGATGTTCAAACAGTACTTTTGTCGTGCCGCTTCGGTTTCGATGCCCTGAATAACGCTCATCCAAAATGCTGCCGTATCAATCTCCGATTTGGGGGTAAACATGATAATTGTCTGGTCAATCTTCTCTCTATGACGGATATAGCCCAACTCGTCGCAGAGACGCAGCACCCTCTCTCTGGTCGCATCGCTGACACCGTTCTTGCCAGAGATCGCTCTCGACACCGCATATTTCGACACACCAGCCGCGCGTGCAATATCGTCTAATGTAACTCTACTTCCCATAGCAAACCTCCCAGTTTTTATATTATAACGCAACGACCTAACAATTGCAATCATATTTCATCACTTACATAACAGCATGGCGTAGTAACCGTCAAACCTAACCGCGTATAAAAAGGCCGGTTCCGTCAAAATTTATGCGCAAAAGGCCGCCGTCTCGAAGCGAACTGCGGCTCACCGAGATGGCGGTCTTTTCTTTTACATTTAGGTGATGAAGGTGGGGCATCGGGCGTCTTTCCTATAAACTCCCTCTTATACGCGCGTACTAAGAGGGAATTATAGGGTTTTTAACCCGATTACTCACCCACTATTGTCTCATGCGTGTCCATGCATGGGGAGGTTTGACGGTTACCGGCTTTGCATGTCTATGATCGGGAACGGTGCGTTGCAAAACCGCGAATCTTTGTTGCAAAACTGAATCGCAATAGAAGCCCCGAGTGTATCATTATTGATGCACTCGGGATTATAATTCGTCGAAAGTAAGCACTGCCATGTAGGAAAGCGAGAAAAAGCTCGAAAAATGGCGGTCATTATAAACAAAGCGAAGTTGCACACAACTGACAAAATAAACAAAAAAATGTGGAAAAAGAAAATTTGATATTAAAACTTCAAGTTGGCACGATAATTGCTATATATAATTAGCAAAAGCTACTACCGTGCCGAAAGGCACAAACATTTTACAGAGGAGATAGATCATGGAAAAGAAAGTCGTGCTCGGTATTATTCTGGGTGACCACGCAGGTTCCAGTCCGGAAATGGTTGCAAAGGCTGTGCTTGCTAACGATGGGAAGTATATTCCTGTTCTTGTGGGAAATTTAGAACGATTCCGGATATCTTGCCAAAATGTGGCAGGATTTGAAAACCTTGACATCCGTCCGTTTGCCGGTCGTCCTACCGCGGGCGGCGTGAACGTGTGTTTTTTCTGCGATGTTCCGGCAGGTCCGGATATCAGGTTCTCAACGGTAACATCTGACAGCGGCAAGCTGCAGTATGACAGCATGATAAAGACGATGGAGCTGGAGCGCGCAGGCATTATTGATGGATTCTCCATGGCGCCCATTACAAAAGCGGCATTCCACGAAGCCAAGCTTCCCTATAGTGCTGAATTTGATCTGTTTAAAGAGTATTATCACGCCGATTCCTGCAGCGCCGTGATCAAGTGCGAGGATATTTTCCGCGCCACTGTGGTGGGCCACTGCGCGTTCCGGGACATTGTCAGCAAGCTGACGCCGGAGGGAATCGTTGCCACCGCCCACAAGCTGCTTGGCGTAATGCGCCTGTTCCTGCCGGAGGATCGCTGCAACATCGCCGTGGCGGCGCTGAATCCCCACGCTGGCGAAAACGGCCTGTTCGGCGATGAGGAGGCCACCATTATCCAGCCGGCAATCGATGTGCTTCGCAATGAAGGTGAAAAGGTTTTGGGCCCCAGCCCTGCAGATACCGTGTTCCTGAAGGCCCGCAGCGGAGAGGTTGGTGGTGTGGTGTTCCTGTATCACGATCAGGGCAACATTGCCATGAAGAGCTGTTTCTTCGGTGACGGTGTGCTGATTTACTCCGGTATCCCCGCCAATGTGGTCTCTGTTGGCCACGGTCCTGCTTACGGTAAGGCGGGCAAGGGAACGGCCGACCCCAAGAACATCATTTCCAGCATGGAGGTGCTGTATAATCTGGCTCTGAAGCGCCCGATGCACTGATATGGATAAACATATGATTACATTTCAGGATGATTATCTGAACATTTTTACCCGCAGCTATTTATGGCAGACGAAGCACTATAACGTGTTTTTTGATGGAGGGCTTGCTTCCGGCGCTGCCGGTAAACTGCCCTACCTGCGGGATGGGCGGGAAAGCGTGCTACTGCTGACCCACGGCCATTGGGACCACATCGGCTGCGACAGCGTGACAAAGGCCTGCGGCGGCCGTGTGCTGGTGGGCAAGGGCGACCAGCGGCACATCAGCGATTACGACTGGCTTTGGCAGGGACTGTTTGCCCAGTTTGCCGACGACTTTGCGCTGCCTGCCGCCCGCCACACAGTCTTTTGGTCGGAGGTGGGCCAGCCCGTACAGCCGGATGGCTATCTGGAAGATGGTCAGGTGCTGACCTTTGATGACGCGGCATTCCGCGTGATCGCCATCCCCGGCCACTCCATGGGCAGTGTGTGCCTGATGGAGGAAAACTCCGGCGTTCTTTTCTGCGGTGACGGTATCATCGGAGACGGATTCTTTTCCGGATGTCCGCAGATCGCGGATTTTGATGCCTATCTTGTTTCTATGGAGAAGCTGCGGGCCGTCTCGCCCAGCCGGGTCATAACGGCCCACACTCCGGTCGTGGACGGCAAAGACTGGCAGGCGCTGCTTGACCGCAGCATCGACTGCGCGAAGCGGATGCTGGACCATGTGGAGCGTTACGCCGCCGAAAACGACGTCCTTACCGTTTCCGGTGCTGCTCAGGCTATTGCCAACGGAGAAGGCAAGGGCGTGGGAGGCGGTACCTGCACCACTGCTGTAGCCGCATTGATGCGCATGAACGATGAACGGGCACAGCAAGCGCTGGAGGGCTATATCCTTCGGGTATAAGCCCATAAATACCCGTAATCTATTTTCTGTATTTTTCGGCAAACGCCGTGAAATAAAAAATCAAAAAAATTTACTAGGAGGAACAATCAATGAAGAAGTTTTTATGCATGCTTCTGGCACTGGTCATGGTGCTGAGCTTGGTCGCCTGCGGCCAGACGGAGCAGCAGCCCGATCCTGCCACTGACGGCAGCGACGCCAATGTGGAGAAGGTCGTCATGAAGCTGGCCGGTACCACCACCGCCGATCCCAACCTGGGCGAGTATCAGGCAATGCTGAAGATCGAAGAGCTGGTCGAGAAGTACTCTGAGGGTACCATCGATGTCGAGGTCTATCCCGCTTCCCAGCTGGGCTCCAACGTGGAGTTCTCCGAGGGTGTGGCGCTGGGCGAGATCGAGGCTGCCATCTGCGGCTTTGACGGCCTGGGCAACTACGCTCCCGTGGCCAATGCTCTGTGCATGCCTTACCTGTTCGATTCCAACGAGGATGCTATGGCCAAGATCTGGGGCGATACCGATGTTCATAAGGCCCTGGACGAAGCCTTCGCCGAGATCAATCTGCAGATCGTGGGCTATGTGAACCGCCCCTTCCGCGTTGTCTGCAACAACAAGCATTCCATCAAGTCCCCCGAGGATATGAAGGGTCTGGTTCTGCGCAGCCCCACCTCCCCCGTGAACACCGCCATTAACTCCGCCATGGGCGCTTCCCCTGTTACTATCTCCTGGGGCGAGGTCTACACCTCCATGAGCCAGGGCGCCTGCGATGCCGTTGAGAACGCCATCACCGAGCTGCACTCCATCAACCTGGAGCAGCAGTGCAAGTATATCTCTGAGACCAACCACACCGGCGGCCTGATCCCCATCTTCGTCAGCAAGGCCTGGTTCGACGGTCTGGCTCCCATCCAGCAGGAAGCCATCATCAAGGGCTGCGCTGAGGTCACCGATTGGCGCACCAACGCCCTGCAGGAAGAGGTCGACGCTGCATGGAAGTCCTTCGAGGACGCTGGCGCCGAGGTTCTCCGTGCTGAGGATATCGACTTTGACGCTTTCAAGGAAGCCACCAAGGACGTGGCTGCTGAGTTCATCGCCAAGGGCGACTTCACTCAGGAGTTCTATGATGCTCTGAAGGGCTAATTTTTAGAAGAAAGCTGTTAATTGCTATTCATCCGGCATGGGAAGAGGGAGCGTTCCCTCTTCCCATGCAGTCCTAAGTTGAAGGGAGACGGCAACGCTTTTTGCCGCATCCCATCAGCTTAGGGCTGAGAAAAACACACTTGGAAGGAGAGATACTTTGTGAAGATCAAGAACACCGTGGACAGGATCTTCGGGGGCATCGTGAAGGCCTCCCAGGTCGTTGCCGCCTGCTTTTTGATCGTTATGATCATCGCCGTCACCATACAGGTGATCGGTCGTGTGTGCCACTTCAAGGTGCCCGTTACCGAGGAGATCGGCACCTATTCTCTGATCTGGATGACCTATACCGCTTCCATCGCCGTTACCGCCAAGGGCGAGCACCTGACGGTGGACCTGTTCCTGAACCGCTATAATGACAAGACCCGCCGCGTAATGCGTATTCTTATTGACGCCATGATCATGATCTTCTGCGGCATGCTGATGGTATTCGGCTTCATGCTGGTGGGCAACAAGATCATCGTCAACGGCCGTACCCCTGCCCTGCAGATCTCCCGCGTGTGGGTCTACCTCAGTGTGCCCATCGCCATGACCTTCAACACGGTCTATACCCTGTACGACTTGATCGTTGCCATTTATGACTTCGTCTCCGGCGGCAAGGTCACTGCCATCGAAAATGCGAAGAAGGCCGAGGCCGAAGCCGCGCTGCGCGCCGAGGAGGCCGAGGAGGAAGCTGCGATCCGTGCCGCCATGCTGGGCGACAAAACTGACGAGAAGGAGGATTGATCTCATGATCGGAGCGATTATGTTTATTCTGTTGATCGGACTGATGTTCCTGGGTGTGCCCATTGCGTTCTCTATGGGCCTTTCCGCCATCCTCATGTTGCTGATCAACGCTACCGCCACTCCTGTGGCCATTACCACCCGCGCTGTCAACTCTCTGGATTCCTTTACCACCATGGCCATCCCGTTCTTCATGATGGCCTCCTTCATTCTCACCGGCTCCAAGGTGGGCGTGAAGATCTTCCGCTTTGCCGGTACGCTGGTGCGTCACCTGCGGGGCGGTCTGGCCCATGTGAACGTGCTGACCTCCATGATCATGGCCGGTATGTCCGGCTCCGCCGTGTCTGACGTGTCCGGCATCGGCCGCATGGAGATGGACGCCATGGAGGAGGCCGGCTATGACAAGCCCTTTGCCGCCGCCGTCACCGCAGCGTCCTCCACCATCGCGCCCATCATTCCTCCCAGCACCTCCTGCGTGCTGTACGGCTCTATCACCGGCGTGTCCATCGGCGCGCTGCTGATCGGCGGCCTGCTGCCCGGCATCCTGATGGGTCTGCTGCAGATGGTGCTGTGCTGGTTCATCAGCAAGAAGAACGGTTATCCCCTGCAGAACAAGGCCAGCCGTCACGAGATCTGGGTCGCGTTCAAGGACTCCTTCGCTGCCATGATGATGCCCGTGATCTTGGTGGTGGGTATCCTCTCCGGCTACTTCACTCCCACCGAGGGCGCCTGCGTGGCCACCGTGTACTCCATCCTGATCGGCATGTTCGTGTACAAGACCCTCACTCTGAAGAAGCTCTTCAAGATCCTGATGGATACCTCCGTGTTTGCCGGAGCCACTCTGTTTGTGCTGTCCATGGCCTCCATCTTCGGCCTGGTGCTGACCCACAACCAGATCCCCACCAAGCTCACTGCTTTCTTCCTGGGTCTCAGCGACAACAAGTACATCCTGCTGTTCCTCATCAACATCCTGCTGCTCATCCTTGGTATGCTGATGGAGGGCAACGCCATCTACATGATCATGGGCCCCATCCTGGGTATGCTGGCCGTGCAGTTGGGCTGCGACCCCGTGCACTTCGGTATCATGGTCATCTTCAACCTGACCCTGGGTCTTATCACGCCCCCCGTGGGTCTGTGCCTGTTCCTGACACAGAAAGTCGCCGGTATCACCACACACCAGATGATCAAGAGTATTATGCCATTCGTGTTTATGATGATCGCCTGCCTGTTCATTATCACCTACTGGCCGACCATCGTTGTTTGGCTGCCCAGACTGTTCCACCTGTGCTGAGGAGGCGCGTATGACAACTTCTTTTGACTATACCGGAACCATTGTGGCCATTACCGGCGCGTCCTCCGGCATCGGCCTCGAGATCGCTAAGGCTTTCTATGAGGCCGGGGCTTCTCTGGCGCTGTGCTCCCGCAGCGCGGATCGTGTGCGCGAAGCGGTAAAGAGCTTCGTCGCGCCGGACGATGCGCGTGTGTTCATTACCTCCTGCGATTCCAGTGTGGTTTCCAACATCCGTGCTTTCCGAGACGCTGCTGTGCAGCGTTTCGGACGCATCGATGTGTGGGTCAACAATGCTGGTATTGAGCATCCCTGCCCCACGGTGGATGTGAGCGAGGAGATTTTTGACAGCGTGGTGCACACCAATTTCCGGGGCTATTACTTCGGCTGCCAGGCCGCAGCACAGGATATGCTGAAGCGCAGAAGCGGCGTCATCATCAACATCGGCTCCGTCAACGCCGTTACTGTGGTGGTGGGTCAGGCGGTCTACGCCGGTACCAAGGCGGCCATCAGCCAGATGACCAAGTCCTTTGCCCGTGAGTGGGCACCGGATGGCATCCGCGTGAATTGCATCGGTCCCGGCTCGATCCCCACCAAGATCAACGAGGCCAAGTATAAGGTTCCCGGTGCTGAGGAGGCCATGTGTGCCAAGATCCCCATGGGACGGCGCGGCCAACGCAGCGAGATCGCCGATGTGGCGCTGTATCTGGCGTCTGATGCCTCCAGCTATATCACCGGACAGACGATTTTTGTGGATGGCGGCCTTACGCTGTGCCACGGCTGATATAATGCTTGCATCCATGGAACATTATGGGGTAAAATGTTGGAAAAGAATCCAAAACATCCAATCGGTCTACCCCAGAAACGAGGACGGTGTATCATGCAAAACTTAAGAATGAAACCGCGAATCGGCTTTGTGCTGGGTGATCAAGCGGGAATTGGCCCGGAGATTGTCCTGAAGCTTCTGCGTCGTCCCCATTTTTATGACAGATGCCGGCCCGTGCTGATTGGTAATTATCAGCTTTTAATGGCTATGGCGCAGCGCATATATCCTGAATGCCTGCTAACCTCTTATCAACCGGAGGAAGCCATGCAGGTAGATTGGGATGACCTGGATTCCCAGGGTGTCCCTGTCGTCAATATTGACGGTGATGTGTCGCATGTGATCTTGGGCATGGTGACCAATGCTTCCGGGCAGATATCCTATCAGAGCATTGCCACCGGCTATGAACTGCTGGAGTGCGGCGCGATAGAAGGCCTAATTCTGGCACCGTCCACCAAGGAGGCTATCTCTAAGTCCGGGTGCGGTTTTCACTCGGAATATGAGATTTTGGAACACTGTGCGGGTATCCATGAGATCCAAACTGCGGTGAAAGGCGGCGATGTGATCCGCATGTCCGCAGTGGGGCATGTGCCTTTCCGCGAGATCGCTACGCTGCTTTCTAAAGAGCGTGTGACAGAAACAGGACGGCATCTGGCCAAGTTAGTCACTGGCATCCGCGGAGAGCAGCCCCGCCTCCTTGTGGCAGCATTGAACAGTGTCGAAGAAGGACTTGGCGAAGAGGAACGCGAGATCATTATCCCGGCCATAGAGCAATTACGAAGCGAAGGAATTGAGATTGACGGCCCCTTTGGCGCTGAGACATTGATTTTCCGGGCACAGCGTGAAGGTTATAATGGCATCGTGTATATGTACCACGATCAGGGCAATATCGCGATGAAGGCGCAGATGTTCCAGGCCACGGCTTGTATCTATACGAATCTGCCCTATCCTGTATTGTCCACAGGCCACGGAAGTGCCTTGGACATCGCGGATTTGGGGGTGGCGAATCCCACCAATATTTCCTATGTGCTTTCCGTTGCGACCGATATGATCCAACGGAAGCGTGAGGAAGAGGTGTCCTTGTTGGCACAGGCATTATAAGCGCAGAGGTGAACAGATGAAAGAGTGCGGCATCAGCGAGAATATTCAAAAAATACTGGATGCAATGCGCATTCCGGTCATGCTGTGTGATGAAAAAGGGACGAAAATCTATCAGAACCGTCTCTGGCTCGGCATGCGTAAGACGCTGGATGCACACCGCAAAACTCTGTCACAAAGTATTCACGATGCGATGGACCATATGACAGAAGTCTCCACACAGACAGAAGACTTTATTCTTGCCATCAATCCCTTCCTTTGCGATGGAAAGACATATGTAACGTGTCAACTGGTCATGGAGACAGGAGAGGACGCACTACTACGTCGCCTGGATGACGCTACGGAACAAAACGACTCCTATCGCCAGCGGTTGTCGAGTTTTGGTGAACGCAACTACATTGCCAACAGCAGCCAGATGCTTCGTATTTTTACAAAGGCGAAGCAGGTGGCCGTCTACCCAACCTCCATTATGATCTTGGGGGAAACCGGTGTGGGTAAAGAGGTGTTGAGTTCTTTCGTCCATAACAATAGTGACCGGAGCGATAAGCCTTTCATTAAGATCAACTGCTCTGCAATCCCGGAGCCGCTGATGGAATCCGAACTATTCGGTTATGAAGCAGGTGCTTTCACCGGAGCTCGGAATAAAGGAAAAAGTGGCTTATTTGAACTGGCAGATCACGGTACGATATTGCTTGACGAAATCGGTGATATGGCGCTTCCCATGCAGGCAAAGTTGCTACGCGTCATTCAGGAAAGCGAGATCCGCCGTGTAGGCGGCTCCAAAGCCATTCCAATCGATGTGCGGATTATTTCCGCCACCAGCCGGGACTTGGAGGCTATGGTCACGGAGGGAACCTTTCTGGATGCTCTCTATTACCGCTTAAATGTTGTGGAATTACAGATTCCGCCTTTGCGGCAACGCCGCGAGGATATCCTGCCATTGGCGGAATACTATCTGCAGTTTTTCTGCGAGAAGTATAAGTTCAAGCGGGAATTTTCTCAGGCGACACGCGAATGCTTCAACCAGTATGATTGGCCTGGAAACGTTCGTGAATTGCGCAATACCGTGGAAAATCTTGCGGTATCCGCTGTGGGTCAGATCATCGACAGCGAAGATCTTCCGGCGCGGCTTCGCAAAAAGGGTGAACATCCGAGCGAGGAAAAATCGCTGTATTTGGCTGCTGGCGGCAGTATGAAGCAGGCAGTAGAGGAACTGCAAAAACAGATGATAGAAAACGCGCTGCGTCAGCAGGGCAGCCTGCGCAAAGCAGCAGTGGCTTTGGATATGGATCCTACCACACTGCACAGACTGGCAAAAAAATTGCAAATTGAAACATGATGTCCGCCTTGGCGGCATCGCCACTATGAATTTTGAAAAGGAGAATGCATTATGAGTAAGATCGGTTTCATCGGCCTGGGTATTATGGGTACTCCAATGTCTAAGAATCTGAAAAAGGCCGGCTATGATCTGCTGGTTTCTGATCTGAATGAAACGCGCCTGAAAGAAGCGGCTGACTTTGGTATCGCCGTGGCGAAGAACGCCCGCGAGATCGCCGAGAACTGCGACATGATTATCACTATGCTGCCCAACAGCCCTCATGTGAAGGGCTTGCTGTGTGGTGAGCAGGGCATCAGCCAGTATTGTAAGCCCGGTACGCTCATTGTGGATATGACCTCCGGCGCACCTACGGATTCCAAAGAAATCTATGCCGAATTGAAAAAGTACGACGTACATTTCATTGATGCGCCTGTGTCCGGTGGTGAGCCGATGGCCGTGGCAGGCACCTTGGCTATTATGGTAGGCGGCGATAAGGAAGACTTCGAGCGTGCAAAGGACCTTCTTTTGGTCATGGGTGCTTCCGCCACGTGGGTGGGACCCATTGGCAGTGGCAACACCTGCAAGCTGACGAACCAGATTATTGTGGCAGTGAATATTGCTGCGCTGGCTGAGGGCCTGATGCTGGCGGAGAAAGCCGGTGCCGACACGCAGTTGGTGTTTGAGGCCATCAAGGGCGGCTTGGCCGGCTCAAATGTGATGAACGCCAAGGCACCCATGATGCTGGCCGACAATTATAAGCCCGGCTTCCGCATCGACCTGCATATCAAGGACTTGACCAATGCTATGAATACCGGAGCGGCCTGTGACGCACCGCTGCCTTTGACTGCGGAAATGCTGGAGATTTTGAAGAAGCTGTCTGCTGACGGCAACGGCTCTTGCGATCATAGCGCTATTGCCAAGCACTACGAGGAATTGGGCGGCGTAAACTTCGCAAAATAAACCATGCAAAGAAAAGGGGGAAAGCGAAGCTTTCCCCCCTTTTTTCCGAAAGGAGAGATGACCATGAGTAAATATGTCCTGATTCCAGACTCTTTTAAGGGTACTTTGTCATCGGCGGCTATCTGCCGCGTTATGGCCGAGGAGATTTGTGCCTTGGAGCCCGACGCACGAATCGTGTCGATTCCAGTCGCCGATGGCGGGGAGGGCACCGTGGAAGCATTCCTGACGGCGGTAGGCGGTGAGCGCATTGAAGTTGCCTGCAAGGGGCCGTATTTTGAGGATATCACCGGTTATTTTGCCATGTTGCCGGGCGGCATCGCCGTTGTGGAGATGGCGGTGGCCGCCGGTCTGCCTATGGTGGGCGAACGCCGCAATGCCGAAGCCACCACCACTTATGGCGTGGGCCAATTGATCGCCGCCGCACTGAACCTTGGTGCAAAACAGGTGATTTTGGGGCTGGGCGGCAGTGCCACCAATGACGGAGGCTGCGGCGCGGCTGCTGCCTTGGGCGTGGAATTCCGCAACACGGCGGGGGAAACGTTTATCCCTGTGGGCGGTACGCTGAAGGATATTGTCTCGGTTTCTCTGGCACATGCGCACCCTTTGGTCAAAAATGTACCCTTTACCACCATGTGCGACATTGACAATCCCCTGTGTGGAGAGACCGGCGCCAGTGCGGTATTTGGCCCCCAAAAGGGCGCGGACGAAGGCGTGGTGGCGCGTCTGGATGCGGGACTGCGGCATTTGGCGGACGTAGTGGCTCGTGACCTAAAGTGTGATATCCTGCACCTGTCCGGCAGTGGCGCGGCAGGCGGTTTCGGCGGTGGCAGTGTGGCGTTTTTCAACAGTACGCTGCGCATGGGTATTGATATCGTACTGGATATCACACAGTTTGACCGTCTGGCGGCAGACGCAGATCTGGTGCTGACGGGCGAGGGGAAATTGGATGGACAAAGTCTGCGGGGTAAAGTGGTCATCGGTGTGGCTCGCCGTGCAAGACAGTTGGGTGTCCCTGTGGCTGCCTTGGTGGGTGCCAGCGAAACAGATGTCAACGCGGTGTACGACGAGGGTGTCAGCGGTGTTTTCCCCATCAACCCCATGCCCCAACCCTTTGAGACGGTGCGGGAGCATGCCGAGAAAAACCTGCGCTTCACTGTGAGCAATCTAATGCGGTATACGGAGCGGCTGAGATGAGCAGTAGGATTTTCGGCCATATGCCAGACGGCAGACCAGTGCAGCAATATGAAATTCACAATGAACGTATAACTGCGCGTGTTACTGATTTGGGTGCCGCGTTGGTATCTTGTATGATCGATGGGCGTGATGTTGCATTAGGTTATGATACGGCAGAAGAGTACTTGAGCAACGCTGGCAATATGGGGGCCACGGTAGGTCGATATGCCAACCGTATACGCAACGGACGGTTTACCCTCAATGGAATAACTTATCAGTTGCCTTGTAATCGCCCGCCCCACTGCCTCCATGGTGGCAAGGTCGGCTTTCATCAGAAGCTGTGGCGCATGACACATTGTACAGAGAGCGCCATTACCTTGACGCTCTTCAGCCCGGACGGCGACCAGGGCTTTCCTGGCAATCTGACGGTCACGGCGACTTATTCTCTGAGGGATAGCACGCTGGAGTTGATGTATACGGCAGTATCCGATACCGACACAGTTTGCTCTCTGGCCAATCACAGCTATTGGAATCTAGCGGGACATGACGCGGGACATGCGGCATTGGGTGATCATGTATTTACGATCCCATCTGCGATACGGTGTGAGTTGGACAGTGATACAGTACCGACTGGTCGGCTGTGTCAAGTGGAAGGAACAGTGTTCAACTTGCACCGCGGTGTGCGCTTAGGTGATGTACTGGATGACCCGGCGCTGAAGCCCACGCGTGGCTTTGACCATCCATACGTTCTATCTGGAAAGTGGGATCATGCCGCTTCGGTGCGCTATGACGATATTGCCATGGAGGTATGGACGGATGCGCCGTGCATGCAGGCCTATTCTGGAAATGGCCTATCGGTCATTCGCGGAAAGAGCGGAGCACAGTACGGATCGCAGACAGGCTTCTGCTTGGAGACGCAGCAGTTTCCGGATGCGCCCAACTGCCCGTCGTTTCCTAGCGCCGCGCTGTGTGCCGGTGAGAAAAAGATATATCGCACAGAATACCGTTTCATAAAGGAGCTTTGACACTATGGAAAAGCATCAAATTTTGGCCATTTACGGTACAGACTATACCGACATGACGGTGCGCCTGCTGGAAGCGGCCGACTTTGAAGGCCTGGTGCCTGACCGTCATGCCCGCATTGGCATCAAACCGAATCTGGTGGTAGCGGCTACGGCTGACGGTGGCGCGGTGACCCATCCGGAAATCATAGAAGGTGTGATCCGCTTTCTGCAAGGTCGTGGATATGACAATTTCTGCGTTCTGGAAGGCTCCTGGGTGGGAGATCGAACAAAGCGTGCCTATGAGGTCAGTGGTATTGGGCCGGTCTGTCGCGAGTATGGTGTGGAATATATCGATCTGCAGACGGACAGTGCGGTGCGAGTGGATGCTAGGGGCCTCCGAGTGGATGTTTGCAGCAAGGCGCTTGAACTGGACTTTCTGATTAACTTGCCCGTCCTGAAAGGCCACTGCCAGACCGTAGTCACCTGCGCGCTGAAAAATCACAAGGGGCTTCTTCCCAATCGAGAAAAGCGCCGTTTCCATGCGGAGGGGCTCCATAGTCCGATTGCACATCTCGCCGCAGTGTTTTCCAATGAATTGATTATTGTGGACAATATCTGTGGAGATTTGGATTTTGAGGAAGGAGGCAACCCCGTCACCATGAATCGCATTCTCTGTGCACGTGATCCGGTGTTGGTAGATGCCTTTGCCTGCCGTACATTGGGCTACGATATGGATGAGGTGACGTATATCTCCTTGGCCGAAAAACTTGGGGTAGGGTCAGCGAATGTAGAGAATGCAGAACTGATAGATCTCAACAAGGGCACATTCGCTGCTCCGACGCGTACCACGCGCCGGGTCAAAAGACTGGCAGAATACGTGGCAGCCGACAATGCTTGCAGCGCCTGCTATGGTATGCTGATTCATGCTCTGGATAAGTTAGAGCGACGCGATGAACTTTGGGGCCATCAGGAAAAAATTTGCATCGGGCAAGGGTACCGAAAAAAAGGCGGCGCGATCGGCGTAGGGAGATGTACAGAGGGCTGTGTCGTATCCTGCAAGGGGTGCCCGCCCACAGCGGCGGATATCCTGACTTTTTTAGAAAACAATTGGAAGTAGTAATATCTCAAAAGGAGAATAGACATGAGCAGAATGTTGAAAAGCCCCGCAAAATATGTGCAGGGGAAAGGCATCATGAGCGAGCTTGACCAATATTTGCAGGGAATGGGTAAGCATTTGATGATTCTGCAGACCGCTGGAGGCACAAGGCGCAACATGGCAGTGCTGAACGCCTGCTTTGCTGGTAAAGGATATACCATTGATTACCAGGAGTTTGCAGGGGAGTGTACCCGCGTTAAGATTGAAAATTGGGCGCAGCATTGCAGGGATATTGGCATCACTGTTGTAGTGGGAATCGGCGGTGGTAAGGTGCTGGATACCGCCAAAGGTATTGCGTATTATACGGGATTGCCTATGGTCATTATCCCAACCGTCTGTGCTACAGACGCACCGTGTTCATCTTTGAGTGTCATGTATACTGATGATGGCGTGTTTGACGCATATCTTTTCTTGAATGCTTGTCCTGATGTGGTTATCGTTGATACGGAGGTTATCGCAAAAGCACCGGCAAAAATGCTAGTGGCCGGCATGGGGGACGCTATGGCAACATGGTTTGAGGCTCGTGCCTGCCGTGCTTCCGGCAGCAACAATCAAGTGCATGCCAAACCTACTTGCTCCGCCACGGGCCTTGCGAAGATGTGCTGGGAGGTTCTGAAAGCGGATGGCCTTAACGCGAAACGGGCGGTGGAAGTAGGAGCTGTGACAACAGCGCTGGAAAATGTGGTGGAGATCAACACATATTTATCCGGTGTAGGTTTTGAAAGCGGAGGCCTGGCTGCGGCACATGGCATTCAAAAAGGATTCACAGTGATTCCGGAGTTGCATGAGGCGTTACACGGTGAAAAAGTGGCTTTTTGTACCCTTACACAATTAGTGCTGGAAAATGCGCCTGCTACGGAAACTAACGAGGTATTGGACTTTTGCCTGAAGGTGGGCTTGCCTGTTTGCTTTGCAGACCTGGGCTATGAGCATGTGGAAGCTGTAGCGGTTCACCGTGCCGCAGAGAAGGCTTGTGTACCTGGTTCTACCATTCACAATCTGCCCTTTGAAGTCACAGCAGATATGGTTGCGGATGCCTTGCTGGCTGCTGACGCATTGGGGCGATCTTATAAAGAAAATCGCGCATAGGGCGTTCTAAGTAAAAACTAAAAGCGAGAGAAACTATAGCAATTGCTAGTTTCTCTCGCTTACGGAATTTCAGCTTCGTATTCCAGAATGTCTGTCTCTTCCACGACACCGTGGCCAACAACATCCGCTTCGGCCAGCCGGATGCCCCCATGGAAAAGGTCATCGAGGCGGCGAAGCGGGCCCGCTGCCACGACTTCATCATGAAGCTGCCCCAGGGCTATGACACCGTCATCGGCGAGTCCGGCGGCACCCTCTCCGGCGGTGAGCGGCAGCGGCTGTCCATCGCTCGGGCCATGATGAAGGACGCGCCCATCATCATCCTGGACGAGGCCACCGCCAACGTGGATCCGGAGAACGAGCAGGAGCTGATGGAGGCCATCGACGCCCTGACCCACGAAAAGACCGTCATCATGATCGCCCATCGGCTCAAGACCGTCCGCCACGCCCACCAGATCCTGGTGGTGGACAAGGGGCAGATCGTCCAGCGGGGCACCCACGAGGCGCTGATGGCCCAGAACGGCATCTACCGCCGCTTCATCACCGGCCGTCAGCAGGCCGTAAGCTGGAAGCTCAATGGTGAAAAGTAAGCAAAGAAAAAGGGCCCTTTATGTACCGCTTTTGGTACATAAAAGACCCTTTTTTGTATGTCCTTCACACCGCGCTGTTGACGATTTTATAGGCTTCCTCCGGGATCGTATAGTCATTGATTCAAATAATAGACTAAATGCTATGCTGGTGACACCCAAGTAGGATGGAGTCATATGTCAAATGAAGAGCATTGTGCAAAGTTACCATATAACAATGAAAAAAATCTCACTTTTGTTACATTGACTTTTCATGAACGACATGATAATCTTACATTAATCACAAACGGTTGCTTGATAGAAAGTGGTAGGTTTGACAAAACCTACAATGAAATAGGACGATGCATTAAAAGATGAAATGATGTGTGGAATCGAATGTGTAAATTAATGAAACATTTGCAGAGCGGCTTGTATTTGACGGGGTTCATCATACCCGTTAAAAAATAAAAACAAATTACGGAGGATGAAAATGATGAAAAAAATCTTCGTACTATTGCTTGCGCTGGCTATGGCGTTCAGTTTGTTCGCCTGCAGCGGAAACAACAATGACGCAGACTCAACTGACGGCGCTGATTCTACAGGTGATACCATCAAACTTGGCTGGTACGGCCCGCTGTCCGGATCTGCTGCATCTGTCGGTACTTCCGGTGAGACTGCTGCCAAGCTGGCTGTTAAGCAGATCAATGAAAATGGCGGTATCCTGGGCAAGCAGATTGAATTGATCGAATACGATGACGAAGGCAACTATGAAACTTCCGTGAAGTGTGCGACCCGCTTGGTGGAACAGGATCATGTCATTGGTATTGTTGGTTCTCATCTGTCCTCTTCCGTTCTGGCTACATCTGATGTTACGGAAGAAGCGAAGGTAGTTCAGTTTGGTACGGGTACTTCCGAGATTTGGACCAATATTGGCCTGTCTTACACATTCCGTCCTACCGTGTGCTCTGCCCTGTTCAATAATGACTGCTACAAGTCCATGGAAACGCTGGGCGCCACAAAAATTGCTACCTTGTCCGCTGAGACCGAGTATGCTCAGCTGGCGACTGAGACCGTTGTTGGCCTGATCAAGGATGGCGGCAAGATGGAAGTTGTTGCTCAGGAAGGCTACACTTCCGGTGATACGGATTTCTCCGGCCAAATCACCAAGATGTTGGCAGCCAATCCTGATGGAGTATTGCTCAATGGTGGCGGCGAGGATCTGGGCAAGATCGTAAAACAGCTACGTATGCAGGGTTATGAAGGTTATATCTACGGTATCGAGTCTCTGGCTGACCAGCAGACCCTGGAGATCGCTGGCGACTATGCTGATGGCGTTGTGTTTTCCTGCTGCTATTTCGTGCCTAAGACTGTGGAAGACGCACAGACGGATGCTGAGCGTGCTTTCCTGGAGGCCTATCAGGCTGAATACGGCAACCTGCCTGTCTCAGAAGTCGCTTATCGTGCCTATGACGGCATGAACATCTTGTGCCAGGCAATCGAGTTGGCTGGCAGCACCGATGGCGATATGATCCGCGAAGCCATTTTGGGCAACAAGTTCACTGGCATTGCCGGCGAGTTTGATTTCTCCGACGGTTCCGGCGAGGGTATTGCCAGCGGAACTACTTACTACATTGACCACGGTAAGATCGTTACGCTGGATAACTATCTGGCGAACAAATAAGGAACATTCCACGCACTCTTCCGAGTTTTGATCTGACATGACAACTGAAGGGGGACGTTACACATCGCTGCGGTAAATGTCCCCCTTCGGCTGTTTTCAGGAACTTTTAACCTACCGACACCAGCAAATTCCGAGAGTAGATACTGAGAAAAGGAGGACTGTTTATGCTTTTATCACTGACCATCAATGCGTTGGTTATCGGAAGCGTTTATGGTTTGATCGCACTGGGCTATAGCTTGATTTATTCCGCCTCTGGTCTGATGACCTTCTGTCAGGGGGAACTGCTGATGTTCGGTGCTTTTATCGGCCTGACGTTTTACAGATACCTGCATTGGCCTTTTGCACTGGCGCTGATCGCCACAATGGTGATCATGTTCCTGATCGGTATGATCATTGAACGCTTTTTGATCCGCCCCATCCTCAGCAAGAATGCAAAGGACATCTATATCGTTCTGGGCACCATTGCGCTGGGCATTGTGCTGGCCAATACCGCACAGCATATCTGGGGCACCACCGCTGTGCAGTTCCCTGCTATTTTCAGCAAGGATGTGATCGTGATCCTCGGTACCCGTGTCCAGCCTGAGGCTTTCGTCTGCATTTTCGTTGCCGTGATCGCCATGCTGGTGATCCACTTCTTTATGAACAAGTCGACTTTCGGTACCAGCATGCGTGCCGCCGCTATGAATCCGTTGGCTTCCCGCTCTGTGGGTATCAACGTAGATCTGACCACTGGCGTTACCTGGGGCCTGTCCTGCGCGTTGGCCAGCGTTGCCGGTATTTTGCTGGGGCCGGTTCAGGGTGTCAGCGTCACAATGGGCAGCAGCATCGGCACGAAGGCTTTTGCTTCCGCCGTGATCGGCGGCTATGGCAATATGTATGGCGCCATTATTGGCGGCATCATAATCGGTTTTACAGAGACGTTCTCTGCCGCCTATATTACTTCTGACTATAAAGACTTTATTACCTTTGGTATATTGGCGCTGTGCATGGTGTTCATGCCCCGCGGTATTCTGAAGGGTGACGTTTATGATCGCTAACACCGGGAAAGGGAGGTATTGTATTTCATGAAAGCTTTGAAAAAAGTGCCCCTTGCCGCATGGGCGTTCCTGGCCGGTGTCGTTTTGCTGCTGGTGATCAGGGGCAGCGCTTACTACCAGACGATTTTTGTTCTGTGCGCAATTTATTCCATTGCCGTTTCCGGTCTGGATCTGTTGTTTGGCTATTCCGGACAGATATCTCTCGGTAATGCGATGTTCTATGCGACCGGTGCGTATACATCTGCCATCCTCAGCGTGAATTATGGCGTAAATCCTTGGTTGGCCATGCTGGCCGGTATCGTGCTGACCGTGATTCTGAGTGTGATTGTGGCGATTCCGGCATCCAAACTGGTGCACCAGTTCCTGGCACTGCTGACCATTGCTGCTGGTAACATGATGTATGTATTCCTGTGCAAGGCAACCAATATTACCAACGCGATGAAGGGCATCCGCAAGATCCCGGATCTGAGTATTTTTGGATATGAGCTACATTCCAAGTACAGTTTTGCCATTTTCAGTTTCGTTATGCTGGCACTGTTTCTGTTCATCAAACAGCGTATCGTTCATTCCTCTACAGGCCGTGCGTTTATGGCGATTCGCGAGAATACAGTGGCAGCAGGTGGTATGGGTATCAATGTTCGCCGCTATAAAATCCTTGCCTTTGTGATCAGTGCGGTATTTGCTTCAGTTGCCGGCTCCATGTATGCGCACTTCATTGGCTTTATCAGCCCCGAGACCTTCAATAGTGCCCAGTCTAATCTTCAAATGACCATGCTGCTATTCGGCGGTATGGGCAACCCGGTAGGCCCGATCTTCGGCGCTTCGGTCATTGCGATTCTGAATGAATCCCTGCAGAGCTTCAGTACATATAAGACCCTGATTTACGGAGTACTGGTGCTGATCGCAGTGCTGTTCATGCCACGTGGCTGCTTTGGCCTCGGCCAGGATCTGGTAAACAAAATCAGAAAGCGTGGAGGAAAGGTGGGAAAGAAGAATGCTGAAAATTGACCAGGCTACGATTAAGTTCGGCGGATTGACCGCTGTTGACAATGTTAGTTTCGAGATCGAAGACAATGCGATTTTTGGCCTGATCGGCCCCAACGGCGCCGGAAAGACGACACTTTTTAATATCATCAGCGGTGTATATGCGCCCACCAGCGGCAAGATCTATTTGCAAGATGAGGATATCACCGGCTTGCAGCCCTATGAGATCTGCTGCAAGGGTATTGCCAGAACCTATCAGAACATTAACCTGTTCCATTCGATGACGGTGATGGAAAATGTAAAGATCGGCTGCCATCATACCATTCGTTCCAACCTGGCCGCTAACATCATCCGAACCCCGAAACAGCGGGCTGAGGAGAAGGAAATCCATGAAAAATGTATGGAGCTGCTGGAGTTCGTGGGCCTAGCCGATAAAGCGGAGTACCAGTCGAAGAATCTCCCCTATGGCGAGCAGCGCAAGCTGGAGATCGCTCGCGCTATGGCGACAAACCCCAAGCTGCTGTTATTGGATGAGCCTGCTGCCGGTATGAATTCGCGGGAAAAGGTAGATCTGGCAGAACTGATCCGCAAGATCAACGAACGTGGAATGACGATTCTGCTGGTGGAGCACGATATGAAGCTGGTCATGAATATCACGCACCAGATCAGTGTTTTGAACTTCGGCAAGAAGATCGCACAGGGGACGCCTAAGGATATTCAGGAGAATCCTGATGTGATCGAAGCTTATTTGGGAGGTGGCCTCATTGGCGAATAAGATTCTTGAAGTCAATCATTTTTCCTACTCCTACGGTCACATTAAAGCGGTAGATGATATTTCCTTTCATGTGGATGAGGGTGAGATCGTTACCTTGATTGGTGGCAACGGCGCAGGAAAGACCACCACGCTGCGGGCAATTTCGGGACTGATCCGCGGTGGGCAGAAGGGCTCTGTCCTGTTTGAGGGAAAAGAGATCCTTGGCTTGAGCGCTCATAAGATCACCGGCATGGGTATTGCCCAGTGTCTGGAGGGCCGCCAGGTTTTTTCACACCTTACTGTTCGGGAGAATTTGCAGATGGGAGCTTTTCTGCGGAAGGATACGGACAAGATTAAGCAGGACTATGAGTATGTATATAGCCTGTTTCCTCGGCTGAAGGAGAGAAACTCCCAGCTGGCAGGTACACTATCCGGAGGTGAACAGCAGATGCTGGCCGTTGGTCGCGGCCTGATGATGAATCCTAAGATCCTGATGATGGATGAGCCGTCCTTGGGCCTGGCCCCTATTGTGGTTAATGAGATATTTGAGATCATCAAACAGATCAACGCAGATGGAAAAACCATCCTTTTGGTAGAGCAGAACTCCAATGCAGCCCTGACGGTGGCGCACCGCGGTTATGTAGTAGAGACAGGCCATATCGTCATGAGCGATACGGCGGAGAATCTGCGACAGAGTGAAGAAGTTAAGAAAGCGTATCTGGGGCTGTGACTACAGGGCGATGCAGCACTTTTTCTGCATAACAGAGTAAGAATTTCGCGGAGGCTTTGAAAGATATATGCGTAACTGGAAATATGGCATTTCATTTGCGGAGGTCTCGCCCATGACGGCACCTCTGCCGCTGGCAGGCAACCTGTATGAGAATATGGAGAAGGCCGCGGCTTACGGATATGACGCGGTAGAGTTTCACACATTACCGTCGTTTCACTTTGAATGGGAACGCATTAAGCACATGCGCCAGCAGAAAAAGGGAGATATCTGTATGCTGGTTACCGGACGCCTCTATACACAGCTGCATTACTGTTTGATCAGCGACGATCCGGAGAACGTCAAAGGCGCTATTTCGGGCTTGAAGGCGTATATTGATCAGGCGCAGAAGCTGGGTGTGGATATCGTGTTGGGCTGGGTCAAGGGCTCTGTTCCTCAAGGTGGAGACCGTGATATCTATATGGCGCGTTTGGCCGACGGTTTGTCTCAGCTCAATGACTATGCGCGTTCACGGAACGTGCGGATCATGATCGAAGTCATCAATCACTATGAGACAAACATCTTTAATACAGCGCAGGAGACCCTGGATTTTATCAGCACCCACGCACTGGATCAGTGCTATGTCCATCTTGATACCTACCATATGGGACTGGAAGAGATGGATCCCTATGAAGCGATCCACCTGTGTGGAAAGAAACTGGGTTATTTTCATGTGGCAGACAATTCCAGGCGTTATCCCGGCAGCGGCCAGTTTGATTTTAGCAGACTTATGCAGGCCCTTGCCGATGTAGGGTATGACGGGTATGTAACGGTGGAATGTCTTCCGGAACCGGATCGTGATACGGCGGCAAAAAAGGCAATCAACTATCTGAACGCTTGCGAGCCGAAATCATGCTGACCATTTTGACTGCAAGGAGGAAACGCAGTGGAAAAACGCAAGATGCTGACCTTTGAATTGGAAAGCCGATTGATGATCGAGCTATTTGCCAGCGTTGCCCTGCTGGGTATCGCCCTGTACCTGGCGTTTGGGATTTTTAATGGAAGTCAGAGCGAGACTGGTATCTATGGCTTGGCTTTTTTTGCGCTGCTATTTGCCGTGGGCGGTGGGGGTGGCCTTGTCCGTACCGTTTTACGGTATCGCAAGGCAAAGAAAAACCGCAAATTGCGTTGAGCTTACTCAATGGAGAACTGTGCATGAAAGGACTGATGTGACATTGGATAAGCAGAGAGTATTGGCAGAATGCATCGAGGCGGAGTATCTGCCGACTGAGACCTCCTGGCGCGAAAGTAAGAACAACGCGTTTTTACTGGCACGACACCGAGGCTTACCCGTGATGCTGATATTTGGTGAAAGGCCCCCATGGTTTGAGGGGGATACCATTTCGGTAGGGGAGGTATATGCCCTGAAATGTCCTCTGACCTCCGGAAATCTCCTGGCATTGCAGCAAAAGTTCCCGGAGCTGAAGCCGGTGAGCTTGGAGGGACACGATGTGACCATGGGCCTGGGCGACCGGCTGGGGCTGGTGTCCGGCGCGCACATCGCCGCGCTGGCGGGCACCGAGGCTTTCCCCGTGCTGGCACAGCAGTCCAAGCGGGAGCTGAACCTGACGGGCCGCAGCTATCGCCAGATGCTGGACGACGTGGCGTGGCAGGTGTTTGAGGCGGGCTATCACGGCGGCTATGCCGCCGACGGCGACCACCTGAAAACGCTGGAGGAGGTGCGCGCCGCCATTGCCGACGGCGCCACCATGATCACGCTGGACTGCTCGGAACACATCGATCCCGACGCCTACCGGCTGGACGCCGATGCGGCGCTGACGCAGTGCCGGGAAAAGTTCACCCAAGCGCAATTAGACGGCTGGACGCAGACCTACTGCGGCAAGACCTTCCCCCTGCCGGAGGGCCGGCAGGTGATCTTTGACGAGACGTTCTTCCCCCAGATGCTGCTGACCTACGGCGCGGCGCTGGACTTTATGGAGACGGTGTATCAGGCCGCCATCGCGGCCGCCCCCCATGCCGTATCCTTCGAGATCTCCATCGACGAGACGGAAGTCCCCACCACGCCGGAGGCCCACTACTTCATCGCCCGTGAGCTGGCGGAGCGCCAGGTCGTGGCCGGCAGCGTAGCGCCCCGGTTCTGCGGCGAGTTCCAGAAGGGCGTGGACTACCGGGGCGACACGGACCAGTTCCAGCGGGAATTCGCCGTCCACGCCGCCATTGCCGAGGCCTTCGGCTACCGGGTCAGCGTCCACTCCGGCAGCGATAAGTTCAGCATCTTCCCCTATGTGGGCAAGCTCAGCGGCGGGAGGTTCCATCTCAAGACCTCCGGCACCAGCTGGGTGGAGGCGGTGCGGGTCATCGCCATGTGCGACCCGGCCCTGTTCCGCCGCATGGCGGCCTTCAGCCGCCTGCACTTTGAGGAGGCCCGGGCCTATTACCACGTCTCCGCCTCCCTGGACCGGATGCCGGACATGGACAACATCCCCGACAAGGGCCTGCCCGCCCTGCTGGATATGGTGGACACCCGCCAGGTGATGCACATTACCTACGGCTTCCTGCTGCAAGCCAAGAACGAACAGGGTGCTTCCCTGTTCCGCGATGACATTTACCGGACATTACAGAGCAACAAGGCTCTGCTGGATTCGGTGATTCAGGATCACATCCGGCGGCACCTGACGCTGTTGGGCGTGACCGGTCAATAAGAAAGGACACACAATGGACAAGAAGAAAATCGAGACATTAGCGGCCCAGATCCGTCTGGAGACGCTGAAGGTCATCCATTCCCGCGGCTTCGGCCATGTGGGCGGCTCTATGGATCTGGCCGATCTGATGGCCGTGCTGTACGGCGAGGTCATGCGTTTTGACCCCAAGAACCCCCGGGATCCCGACCGCGACTGGCTGGTGCTCAGCAAGGGCCACGCAGGCCCGGTGGCCTATGCCACCTTCGGGCTGATGGGCTTTTATCCCACGGAGGATGCCTATACTCTGAACCAGCCCCATACCAAGTTCCCCAGCCACACCGACCGGAAACTGACTCTCGGCGTGGATCTGACCACCGGCTCTCTGGGTCAGGGTGCTTCCACCGCTGCCGGCGCGGCTCTGGGCAACAAGATCGACGGCCGCCAGAGCCACGTCTTCTGCGTGGTGGGCGACGGCGAGGCCGACGAGGGCCAGGTGTGGGAGGCCTTCCACTTCGCCTACGCCCATAAGCTGGACAACCTCATCTACATCATCGACAACAACGGTTACCAGCTGGACGGCAAGACCGCCGACATCCTGGACCACGGCGACATCGCCAAAAAGGCAGCGGGCTTCGGCCTGTACACCCAAGAGATCGACGGCCACGACGTGGAGGCCATCTATCAGGCCATCCAGAACGCCTATGCCAAGAAGGGCGTACCCTCCTGCATCGTGCTGGACACCATCAAGGGCAAGGGCGCGACCTTCGCCGAGCCCAAGCGGGAGCACTCCTCCCAGCCCAGCGAGGAGGCGTGGCAGGAGGCCATCGCCGCCGCCGAGAAAGCATTGGAGGAGGTACGGAAATGAAACGGGAACTGATCGCCAAGCATGAAAAGGACAGCCGCGCCTGCCGGGACGCCTTTGCCCTGACGCTGAAGGACATGATGGCCGCCGACAAGAGCGTGTGCTACGTGGACTGCGACCTGATGGGCTGCGTCAACACCAAGCAGCTGATGGCCGCCTACCCTGACCGGGCCTATGAGGCAGGCATCGCCGAGGCCAACGCCGCCGGTGTCTGCGCAGGCCTTGCCGCCACCGGCAAGAAGGTGTATCTCCACACCTTCGGCACCTTTGCCAGCCGCCGCATCTATGACCAGATCTACATGTCCGCCGCCTATGCCGATCTGCCGGTGCATGTGTTCGGCTCCGACGCGGGCGTGTGCGCCGCCTTCAACGGCGGCACCCATATGCCGCTGGAGGACGCCGCCATGTACCTGTCCATCCCCCAGGCAGTGGTCACCGATCCCTGCGACTACGCCCAGCTGAAAGCCGTCACCCAGCAGGTGGCGGACTGCAACTGCGTCACCTACACCCGCTTCGTCCGGAAGGACATCATCCAGGTCTACGGCGACGGCACGGAGTTCACGCTGGGCAAGGGCGTCATTCTTCACGAGAGCGACAAGGACCAGGCCACCATCATTACCTCCGGCATCATGGTGGACGAAGCGTTGAAAGCCTACGAGCAGCTTCAGGCCGAGGGCATCGCTGTCCGTGTGGTGGATATGTTCACCTGGAAGCCGCTGGACGAGGAGCTGGTGGTGAAGTGCGCCGCCGAGACTGGCGCCATCGTCACCGCCGAGAACCACAACGTCACCTGCGGTCTTGGCAGCGCCGTGGCCAACTGCCTGGCAAAGAACCGCCCCACCGTCCAGGAATTTGTGGGCGTGGAGGACAAGTTCGGCCAGGTGGGCCCCCAGGCATTCCTGATGGACGAATACGGCCTGCGGGCCGCCAACATTGTGGCCGCTGTGAAGAAAGCAATCGCCAGAAAATAAGAAAAGGAGTACAGAATTATGGCAATGGATGCATTTTCCGCCAGCCTGATGGCGGACAAGCGCGAGATCATCTTCGCGCCCACCGTGTATAAGTTCCAGACCTTCGCCCAGATGGCGGAGGAGTTCAAGCTGAATGAGCGGGACGTGGTGCTGACCAACGAGTTCATCTACACCCCCTTTATGAAGGAACTGGGTCTCAAGTGCAGCTTCGTGTTCCAGGAGAAGTTCGGCGCGGGTGAGCCCTCCGAGGCCATGATCCAGACCATGTACGACGCCATCCCCTACGACAGCTATGACCGGGTCATCGCCGTGGGCGGCGGCGCCATCATGGATCTGTGCAAGCTGCTGGGCTGCAAGCGGCCCGACAGCGTCCACGAGCTGTACTATAAGCGCTTCCCCGTTGTCCACGAGAAGGACGTCATCGCCATCCCCACCACCTGCGGCACCGGCAGCGAGTGTACCAACATCTCCGTGGCCATCGTAAAGACGGAGATCGACGGCCAGCTCACCGGCGGCGAGACCAAGCTGGGCCTGGTGTCCGATGACATCATTCCCAACAAGGTGTGCCTGATCCCCGAGCTCATCAAGACGCTGCCCTACAAGCCCTTCGCCTGCTCTGCCATCGACGCGCTGGTGCATGCCACCGAGTCCTTCCTGAGCCCCCATCGTAAGACCATCACCAGCGAGATGTTCTCCGTAAAGGCCATGGACATGATCCTGAAGGGCTTCAAGCTCATCGACGAGAAGGGTCAGGATGCCCGGTTCGAGTATCTGGACGAGTTCGTGACCGCCAGCTTCTTCGCCGGTATCGCCTTCCTGAAGGCGGGCTGCGGCCCTGTCCACGGCATGAGCTTCCCCCTGGGCGGCACCTATCATGTGCCCCACGGTGAGAGTAACTACATGCTGTTCGGCGCGATCCTGCGGTACTATGACCGGAACGACCCCAACGGCGAGATTATGAAGTTCAAGAAGCTGGTGGCGGACATCACCGGCTGCAAGGCAGAGGATGCCATCGGCTATCTGTGCGACCTGCTGCAGCGGATCCTGCCCCTGCGTCCCCTGCGGGACTGCGGCTTCACCGAGGCGGACTTCAAGTCCTTCCCCCTCAGCGTGGAGGCCAATCAGCAGCGGCTGATGACCAACGCCTACTATCCCTTCAACCTGGCCGCCGAGGAGGCCATTTACCGCGAGTGTTATTGAGCAACGGAAAGGAGAATCTCTATGCCAGCAGGAAAAGCAAAAGAAGCGCGTGCATTTGGAAGCCCTTCCCGCTATATCCAAGGCCCCGGTGAGGTCAACAATTTGCCTAAGTTTGCGGCAAATTATGGTAATACCGCGCTTGCAATCGTTGACACTTTTTGTTACAATGATTATAAGAAAAAGTTGCCGCTTTTGTTTGAAGCATCGGACATGACCTGCTATGTCGTGGAATTTTCCGGCGCGAGCTCCACGGAGACGCTGAACCGTATTGTGGCGTATTGCAAGACACTGCCGGAGATCCCAGATACCTTTATCGGTATCGGCGGCGGGCAGGCCTGCGATATAAACAAAGCTGTTGGTGCCACATTCCGTAAGGCGTTTATCAGCGTCCCCACCTCCTTGGCAACGGATGCGCCGACTTCGACGCATACCATTATCAATGATCCCGGCTGTATGCCGTGTCTGATGGTACACTATAAGAATCCCGATTATGTGGTAGTGGATACGGAAATTACGATCGGTTCCCCAATCAAGATGCTGATCTCCGGAATTGGTGACGCTCTGGCGACCTATATTGAGGCAGAGGCATCCTATGCCAACAACAATGTCTGTAATGCCGGTGACGGCGCATACAAGCCGACCAGAATGGCCATGGCTCTGGCAAAGTTGTCTTATGATATCTTGTTGGAAAAAGGACTGGAGGCGCTGCGTGCCGCAAAATGTCATGCACGGACGCCTGCTTATGAGGATGTTGCGGAAGCAACGATCCTCCTGTCAGGCCTTGGCTTTGAATGTACAGGTGTTTCTATCGCGCATGGATTGCAGGCGGGTTTTTATGTTCTGCCCAATACGGGACTGCTGCACGGACAGGGTGTGGGTTATTGTGCGCTGATTCAACTGATCCTTCAAAATGATCCGGAACGCTTTGCGAGAGTATTTGATTTCTGCCACAGAGTAGGCCTGCCTGTCTGCACAAAGGATATCGGCCTGACAGATGAAAATCGCAGGGAATATGTAGAGAAGCTGGTGGATGTGGTGTATGGCAAACGTTGGAATGTATGCAACATGCCGTTCTATATTTCCCGAGATATGCTGATCAATGCGATCTACTACCTTGATGCCTATGCGTCAGAGCATGGCGTGCAATGAATCCCAGCAGAGAAACTACTATAAAATGAAGTAATGAGAGGCGTGGCACCGAAACTATGAAGGCAACGATTAAATCCATAGCAGAATTAGCAAATACATCATCCGCAACAGTCTCTCGCGCATTATCCAACCGTGGATACGTGGGAGCGGAAACACGCCGCCGGATCGAAAGTGCCGCGCTTGAGCTGGGCTATGATTTCAAAAGGTCGCAATTGGGCCAGGATGAGCAGAATGCCAAAATTGTTCTGGTGGTTTCCTCCAATCTGATCAGCCAGGTTTATATTGATTATTTCAAGGGACTGACAGCTTATCTTGGCGAAAAGGGGTGCTTCTGTTTCCAGGCGTTCAGCAATGCGAACCCCGAAAGGGAGGTAGAATGTATCCGTTTTGCAGACCAGAATCGCTTTGGCGCTGTTGTTCTGCTGAATGTGGCGGAAACTCCGAAGCTGATTTCCCTGTTGGAGAAGATCAACTGTCCGGTAGTGCTGATCAATCGCTATCTGCGGGCTATGGATACGGATGCGGTTTGCGTGGATAATTACCGGGGCGGCTATATGGCAGCCAAATACTTGATTGATGCGGGACACAGCCGTATTGTGTATCTGACGGGAAATGCCAATTCCGTTGTCACCCAAGATCGTCTGTTGGGCTTCCAGGACGCTATGCATGACGCCGGACTGAAACTAGACAGCAAAGATATACTGCTTGGCGATTTGACGGAGGCCAGCGGCGAGCGGTTTGGAGAGTATCTGGCACAGAACAAGGAACAGTATACTGCCGCGTTTGCATCCAATGATGCAATGGCGGTAGGCCTGTTGAACAGCCTGTGCCGGAACCATGTCGCTGTTCCGGACGATATCAGTATCCTCAGCTTTGATACGACGCCCATTGTTAAGAACGCGAAGGTGAGATTGACGACGATCGGCTTTGACAGCTATGAAATGGGTCGGGCCGCCGGTGAATTGGTGGTGCAGAAAATGTGCCAGAAGGAAGGCGTTTCCCGCCGGATCGTTTACCCGGCTGAGATTGACGAAGGCGAAAGCGTAAAGCGGCTGGTAGAATAACAGACCAAGCGACGAGAATAATAACAATATCCGCGGGAAAGAAAAGCTTCCCCGCGGATATTCTTTGCTTTTTTTCAAAAAGTCGAGATGAGAAGTAAGCGTCAAACGTAACCGCGTATAAAAGGCTGCCATCTTGAGCGAGCTGCTGCTCACCGAGATGGCGGTCAATTACTTTTACGGCATATAACATTCTTTCGGGGCATTTGCAGGCAGCAGCTTTTCGGCCCATGCTTTATCGTTTTCGCTCAGTTGTGGCGCAGTCTGCAGCACCCAGAGGAGATAACGGTACGGGTCTAAACCGTTTTCTTCCGCTGTTTCAATCAGACTGTAGATCACGGCGCTGGCCTGTGCACCACCAGCTGTATTGGCAAACAGCCAGTTCTTCCTGCCCATCACAAATGGCTTAATGCTGCGCTTGGCACGATTGTTGCTCAGCTCCAGACGGCCATCCTCCAGATATCTTGTCAGATACGGCCACTGCTCCAACAGATAGTGAATGGCCTTTCCCAGCGCAGATTTCGGTGCAGTTCTCGCCTGCATCTCATTTGCCCATGACAACAACGCGTCTAAAACAGGCTTCTCCTGTTCCAGCCGCTTTTCATATCGTTCCTCCGGCGTCAGCTCCGCCAATGCCTGATCCAGCTTGAAAAGCTGTGAGCAATACCACTCGCCCATGGCGGCGGGAGAATCCTTCCGTTTCTCTTGCGGCAAGGTACTCAGCGCCTCGTCAAATTTTCGCCGCGCATGTGCCCAACAGCCCACCACACGAACATTGCCCGGCAGTCTGTGGTATCCCTGGTAGCCATCCGCGTGCTGCCAGCCTGAGAAGCCTTGCAGAAAAGTCTCCGCATGCTCTGCTTTTCTTGTGGGCTGATACTCGTACAGCACAATGGCCTGTTTTGCGCATCCGCTGGTGCGGTACAGCCACATGTAGGACTTGCTGGTGGAGGAACGCCCCGGTTTTTTCAGCACCTGCAGCGTTGTCTCATCCGCGTGCAGCACCGGCTCCCTGCAAAGATGCTCATGCAGCGTATCGTAGATGGGCCGCAGCCATTTCTCCGAGACGTTCAGCAGCCAGTTGGCCATCGTCTGCCGGGACAGTTTCAATCCCTGACGATTAAATTCCTGTTCCAGACGGTACAGAGGAGAGTACATGACAAACTTCTGCGTTGCCAGATAAGCCACTGCCTCCGCGGAGGCAAAACTGCCGGGCAGCAGTGCGGGCTCTTTTGGAGTCTTCACAATGTTGGCCTCGCCAGTCTCCTGCTCACAGTTCTTGCAGGCGTAGGTGTAGTATACGTCCTCACGGATCCAGAACTCTGCCGGCTTCATCTGCAGCGTCCGGCGTACTTCTTTGCCGATCTCAACCAACTCGCTGCCGCAAGCAGAGCAGATCCGCTCATTCTCAGGAAGACGGTGCTCTACTACCTCGGTGGGCGTACCCTCTGGAACGACATCCAACACATTGCCGGACTGTCGCTTGCGCTCATGCGCTTTCACAGCGATCTGCTTCTCAGTGGCGGTTTTGATCCCGAAAGCATAGGCTTCCAGCTCATTCATAGTCAGGCTCAGCTGATCCATGACCATCTGCTCCGCCTGCTCTGAAGAACGGCCAAACAGCTTTTTCTTGGATAGCTTCAGCTGCTCCAGCAGCCACTCATTTTGCAGCGTAAGGCTGGTAATGACCTGCGCCTGTTCCTGCTCGAGGGCGGCAAACTTTGCTTCCAGCTGCGCATTTTCCTGCTGCAACCGCTCATATTCCGCACGGGAAATGGTCACCATTTCTTCTGTGTTACTTGTCTGCATTCCTCTGTTTTCCATGCAAACATTATACCACAGAACACGGCAAAAGCCGGTGTTTTCAATGGTTTCCAGCCGCTTTTTCTCTGCTTAGACTGTGGTCAATCCCGTTACCGGGCGGTGGGCTTTCGGCTGCTCAATCTGCAGCCCCTCAATGAGCCAGCGGTACTGTTGCGGCGTTAGCGCCTTTACCTCGGATTCCGAGCGCGGCCATTGATACGCGCCCTGTTCCAATCGCTTGTATAGCAGGATGAAGCCATCCCTTTTCCAGTACAAGCCTTTGATACGGTTTCGCTGCCGTCCACAGAACAAAAACAGCGTGTTGGTAAATGGATCCAGTTCAAACTGCTGTTGGACGAGCTGTGCCAGGCTATCTATGTCTTTTCGCAGATCTGTGTAGCCGCAAGCAATATAGACTTTATCTGCGCCGGTGAAATCATTTAGCATAGGCGCAGAAGTTCCACCAGCATTTTTAGCTGTTCCGCATCGCACCCGGGGTAAATATCCAGACTGGCGCTTCCAATATGCAGTATTGCGGAACGTTCCGCAACGTTGCGTGACACCCGTTTCGGTGCCAGAAGCTCTGCAAACCTGACGGCCGGCACACTCGAGCACGGCTCTGTTTCAGCCGAAGCCAGCAATTCCTGTTCCCAACGGTAATAGGTTGTTGCGTTGATTTCTTCTTGCCTGCACCACGCCCGCACTGACAGGCCGCTGCTGCGGCAGTCCTGTATCCGTGCCGACCACTCCTGTAGCTTCGTCTGGTGTTTCAACTCTGCGCTTGTCATCACCATACCTCCAATACGACAGTAACGGAACGTTGCGCAACGTCCCGTTACTATTGTCTCACGCCTGTCTATCCGTGGTTTGCTTTGTCGGTTACCTATAAAGAATATGTTGAGAATCTATACATTGCAAGGAAGATGGTCAGCTATCCTCTGCGCCTGCGGAGAGAGGCAGAGGGGATGTGTAGGTGATTGCGGTATTTTGTAATAGCCCTGCGGGAGATCACTACACCGGCTTGTGCTAATTCTTTTTGGATATCCGCGTCGCTACGGGGGTGATTAGGATCTTCATTTTGTATGAACAGGGCAATGCGAGACTCAATAGCCTGACGTGACAATGCATTATCTGCCACGCTGCCGGTACAGAAATACTGCAAAGGAAACATGCCAAATCGACACTGAAGGTGCTTACCCTGCAAGGCTCGGGACACAGTAGAGGGGTGAACACCCAACTCGTCCGCAAGCTGTGCGGCGGTCAAAGGTTGCAGTTCTCTTGTCTGACCGCTGAAAAATGCAATGTGTTTCTGAAGAATAATGTCAGCACATCTCTGCAAGGTTTTGCCGCGTCGCTGGATATTGTCCAGCAGCCATTTTGCCTGCTGTTCTCTTTGATGCAGATAGGTAACGACCTCTGGACTGTCTGCTTGTTGCAGCAATGAACGATAATTGCTGCAGATGGATAGACGAGGCAGAAGCCAGTCAGCCAGAACGGCAGTGAGCTTTCCATCGGATTCAAGGATTACCACATCCGGCTGGATATATAGAGTGTCCGTCTCTGGCGTAAAATCGGCACAAGGATTCGGCTCCAGAGTGGCGATCAGTTGTGCGGCATAAATTACCATACGTTCCGTTGTTTGCAGGATATGTGCTATTTCACGGTACCGGCGCTGTCCTAGTTGGGATAGATAATGTGTCGCAATATTCATAGCCAATAATTCATGTGGATAATGGCGTTTCAATTGCAGGCACAGACATTCGGAAAGGTCTTTTGCGGCAATACCTGCTGGGTCTAGGGATTGCAGTTCCGTAATGGCGGTCGTTAGTATTTGCCTGTCAAATAGTTCCGCTGCATCGTTAATGTCCTCTGTCTGCAAATATCCGCGGTCATCGAGCAAAGTGATGAGATAGATGCAGCAGCGAAGAAGCGGTGTAGGAAGTTTTTTGCGGGCAAGCTGTTCGGAGAGAAACAGCGAAAGACCGTTGATCGCCGGGTCAATTCGACCAGCGAGTTCCGAAGCAGATACGGACGTGTTTGTGGCATTAAAAGTGTGATTTTGGGCGAATCCATCCAAGTGGCGAGTTTCTGCTGGTTCGTATTCCAGCAGTGGATTTTCCAAAATTACTTGCTGAACATAATCAGTTAAATCAGCCACGGACATTTGCAATACAGTAATGGCTTGCAGTTGCCTCGGTGAAATTTTTTGCTCTTGGCGCTGTCCAAGCTGCAAAGAGGTATTTTCAGATGGGGGCATGATTGTCACTCCTGACGTATATATTTGGCAATCTTGCGGGCTGCCGTGGGCTGGGAGATGCCCAACGCCTTGGCTACCGCCACCGTCGTGCCGTACTGGGCGTAGGTGTCCCGGATGATGCGGCCCTCGAAGGCCTCCATCTGCTGGGCCAGCGTACCGCCCTCTGCTGGAAGGGGCAGGGGCGACGCGCCCATCTGCTCATTAGACAGCACCCCGATATCCACCACCGGATCCTGGGCGCAGATCACCAGCCGCTCCATCATGTTCTCCAGCTGCCGCACGTTGCCCGGCCAGGGGCACTGCTCCAGATAGGACAAAAGCCGGGGACTGAGCGTCAGATCCTTGTGATACTCCTCGCAGAACCGGGTCAGAAACCGGTGGGCCAGAGGCAGGATGTCCTCCGGCCGCTGCCGCAGGGGCGGGATGTGGAGCCGGATCACATTCAGCCGGTAGAAGAGGTCGGAGCGGAACAGCCCGCGGTGTACCTCCTCCTCCAGATTGCGGTTGGTGGCCACGATCAGTCGGATATCCAGTTCGATGCGCTTGGTGCCGGACACCCGCTCGATGGTCTTTTCCTGGATCAGCTGTAGCAGCTTGGACTGGATGTGGGGCGGCAGCTCACCGATCTCGTCCAGAAACAGTGTACCGCCGTTGGCCAGCTCGATCTTGCCGATCTTACCGGTGCTGGACGCGCCGGTAAAGGCGCCCTTTTCGTAGCCGAACAGCTCCGATTCAATGAGGTTCTCGTGGAGCACCGCGCAGTTGACCTCGATGAAGGGCTTGTCCGCGCGGTCACTCATGGCGTGGATGGCCTTGGCCACGGCGCTTTTGCCCACGCCGGTCTCGCCGGTGATGAGGATATTGGCCCGTGTGTTGGCGGTGTTCTGCATCAGTGTCCACAGCCGCTGCATGGACTGACTCTTCCACACCAGACTGGTGGCGGTGTTGCGGGTACGCAGCTCGGCGATCTCCTGGGAGTACTGGGTCAGGGAATCCTGCATCTGCTGGAAGTTTCGGTGGATGGCGTTAATCTGTTCCATGGACACGGTATTGAAGCACACCGCGTATTTCAGGTTGCCTGCCCCGTCAAACAGAGGGATGCCCACGGTCATCACGTTGGTGTGGGTGCGGTTGATGGTCTGTGTGGTGGTAATCTTCTTCTTGGTGCGGATGATCTCCGCCGTGATGCAGGGGGAAAAGGTGCCGTCCGCCTCCAGATCAAAGGCAGACTTGCCCACGATAGACCCGTGGGCGAAGCCAAAGTTCTTCTCATACGTCTCGCTGACCTGCAGAATGGTGCCGTTGGCATCGGACAGCATCATGTCATCCGCCAGCACCAAGTTGTTCTGCGGGCTGAGGATCTCAAACAAGTCGTTCAGGTTAATATCCTCCGGGAACAGGCGGGAGATAGTGGATTCTGCCATAAAACATCCTCCTTTTCTATTCATACTTGATTATATCATATTCATTTGTGAATAGAAAGAGGACGTACTACAAAAAATAATCGAATTTTGAAGAAAAAGGGGTACGGAGTCGAAGGACTACCGGCTACTGTTCCTGTCTCCGAGAAAGAACAACCAGTAGACGCTATTCATTTATGAATATATCTTTCCGGTGGTTTCCATTTTTTAGCGAAAGACTGACTTGTAAGGGTCGGAACGACCGCTGTTTTTGGCGGAAAACACCAAAGAAATTAGAAGAAAAATCAGCGAAAATACCACAGAAGTTGGCACGGTAATTGCTAGATTATAGAGACAAAAGCATAAATGACCCCACCTAATTTGAAATCAGGAGGAAATTACTATGTCTCAGACAGTACGATTTGAAAAGCAAGACAGCATCGCCATCGTGACCATCGACCGGCCCGAGGCCCTGAACGCTCTGAACGGCGACGTGATCACGGAGCTGGAGCAGGTGGTGACGGCGCTGGAGAACGACCGCGACGTCCGCTGCATGATCCTCACCGGTGAGGGCCGATCCTTCGTGGCCGGTGCCGACATCGGTGCCCAGTATCCGCTGGATCTGGACGGCGGCCGCCGCTGGGGTCAGCGGGGCAGCGCCCTGTTCCGTCGCATCGAAAAGCTGGAGTTCCCCACCATTGCCGCGGTCAACGGCTTCGCCCTGGGCGGCGGCTGCGAGTTGGCCCTCAGCTGCGATATCATTCTGGCCTCCGAAAAGGCCAAGTTCGGCCAGCCCGAGGTGGGCCTGGGCATCACCCCCGGCTTCTCCGGCACCCAGCGCCTGCCCCGCCGTGTAGGCGTGGCCAAGGCCAAGGAGCTGATCTTCTCCGGCAAGATGATCAAGGCCGACGAGGCCAAGGAGATCGGCCTTGTCAACGCCGTCTACGCCCCCGAGGCCCTCATGGACGGCGCGCTGGAGATGGCCAAGTCCTTCACCAAGAACGCCCCCATCGCCGTGAAGTATGCCAAGGCCTGCATCGACCGGGGCATGCAGATGGACATCGACGACGGCATCGCCGTGGAGAACGAGCTGTTCGCCATGTGCTTCGCCACCGCCGACCAGAAGGAGGGCATGGGCGCGTTCCTTGAAAAGCGTCCCGCCGCCTTCCGGAACAAGTAAGGGGGCTCACACATGAAGAAAGTACGCATCATCTCCGCCGAGGAGGCCGCTCTGCTGGTCAACGACGGCGACACCATCTCCACCGGCGGCTTCGTCAGCTCCGCTTGCCCGGAAGCCCTCAGCAAGGCCGTGGAAAAGCGGTTTCTGGAGACCGGGCATCCCCGTGACCTGACGCTGTTCTTCGCGGCCGGTCAGGGCCACCGGGACGGCACCGGCGGCGACCACTACGGTCACGAGGGTATGGTCAAGCGCGTCATCGGCGGCCACTGGGACCGCGCCGCCTCTCTGGGCGCGCTGGCGCTGGAAAACAAGATCGAGGCCTACAACCTGCCGCAGGGCGTCATCTCCCACATGTACCGCGACATCGCCGCCCACAAGATCGGCACCATCACCCATGTGGGCCTGTATACCTTCGTGGACCCCCGCAACGGCGGCGGCAAGCTGAACAGTGCCACCACCGAGGACATCGTGAAGATCGTCAACATCGAGGGTCAGGAGCGGCTGCTGTATAAGTCCTTCCCCATCAATGTGGTGTTCGTCCGGGGCAGCTACGCCGACGAGTACGGCAACTGCACCGTTCACCACGAGATCGGCCCCATCGACGTCACCGCCATGACCCAGGCCTGCCGCAACTCCGGCGGTAAGGTCATCGTGCAGGTGGAAAAGGTGGTGCAGGGCGGTACGCTGGATCCCAAGCTGGTGGCTATCCCCGGCATCTATGTGGACGCCATCGTCATCGGCTCCGCCGAGGACAATATGCAGTGTCTGGGCACCCCCTATGACGGAAGCCTCACCGGCGAGTACCGCATCCCCATGGATGCCATTCCCGCCATTCCCCTGGACGCCAAGAAAATCATTGCCCGCCGTGCCGCCATGGAGCTGCCCCAGGACGCCATCGTCAATCTGGGCACCGGCGCGCCGGAGAAGATCGCCAACGTGGCCGCCGAGGAGGGTATCAGCGATAAGATGACCCTGACGGTGGAGGCCGGTTCCATTGCCGGTGTTCCCATGGGCGGCACCCAGTTCGGTGCGTCTGCCAACGCCATGGCCATCATCCCCCACAACGTGCAGTTCGACTTCTATCAGGGCGGCGGCCTGGATGTTGCCTTCCTGGGCCTGGCGGAAACAGCCCCCAACGGCGACCTGAACGTCTCCAAGTTCGGCACCCGCCTTGCCGGCGCGGGCGGCTTCATCGACATTACCCAGAACGCCAAGAAGGTGGTCTACTGCGGCACCTTCACCGCCAAGGGCCTGAAGGCCGAGTGCCGTGACGGCGCACTGGTCATCACCCAGGAGGGCGCAAAGAAGAAGTTCGTCCAGCAGGTGGAGCACATCACCTTCTCCGGCAAGTACGCCGTGGAGGTGGGCCAGCCTGTGCTGTACATCACCGAGCGCGCCGTGTTTGAGCTGCGGCCCGACGGCGTGACCCTCATCGAGATCGCCCCCGGCATCGACCTCCAGACCCAGGTGCTGGATCAGATGGAGTTCATGCCCAAGATCGCCCCCGACCTGAAGCTGATGGACAGCCGCATCTTCCGCGAGGAGAAGATGGGTCTGGCCGACGACAAATAAGGAGGAAACGAAAATGGCATTGATGACCGCGAAGGAGTACATCGACTCCCTGCGTAAGCTGAACACCCGCGTGTATATGTTCGGCGAGAAGATCGACAACTGGGTGGATCACCCCATGATCCGCCCCTCCATCAACTGCGTGGCCATGACCTACGCCCTGGCCCAGGATCCCCAGTACGAGGAGCTTATGACCGCCACCTCCAGCCTCACCGGCCGGAAGATCAACCGCTTTACCCATCTCCACCAGTCCAGCGAGGATCTGGTGAAGAAGGTGAAGATGCAGCGCCTGCTGGGTCAGAAGACCGCCAGCTGCTTCCAGCGCTGCGTGGGTATGGACGCCTTCAACGCCGTGTTCTCCTCCACCTATGAGATCGACGAGAAGTACGGCACCCACTACCACGAGAACTTCAAGAAGTTCCTCATCTACGTGCAGGACAACGACCTGACGGTGGACGGCGCCATGACCGACCCCAAGGGCGACCGCAGCAAGGCGCCCCATGAGCAGGCCGATCCCGATATGTACGTCCACGTGGTGGAGCGCCGCGATGACGGCATCGTGGTCTGCGGCGCCAAGTGTCACCAGACCGGCTCCATCAACTCCCACTGGCATATCTTCATGCCCACCATCGCCATGGGCGAGGCCGACAAGGACTATGCCGTTTCCTTTGCCTGCCCCACCGACGCTGAGGGTCTGTATATGATCTATGGCCGTCAGTCCTGCGACACCCGCAAGATGGAAGAGGGCTGCATCGACGTGGGCAACGCCAAGTTCGGCGGTCAGGAGGCGCTGGTGGTTCTGGATCACGTCTTTATCCCCAATGAGTACATCTTCCTCAATGGCGAGTATGAGTTCGCCGGCACCATTGTGGAGCGCTTCGCCGGTTATCACCGCCAGAGCTACGGCGGCTGCAAGGTGGGCGTAGGCGATGTGGTTATCGGCGCGGCGGCACTGGCCGCCGAGTACAACGGCGTGGAGAAAGCCAGCGCCGTGAAGGACAAGCTCATCGAGATGACACACCTTAACGAAACGCTCTACTCCTGCGGTATCGCCTGCTCCTGCGAGGGCTGCCCCACCAAGGCGGGCAACTATCAGATCGACCTGCTGCTGGCCAACGTCTGCAAGCAGAACGTCACCCGCTTCCCCTATGAGATCGTGCGCCTTGCCGAGGACATCGCGGGCGGCCTGATGGTCACCATGCCCAGCGAAACCGACTTCAAGTCCGAGACGGTGGTGGGCAACAACGGCGAGACCATCGGCGAGATCTGCAACAAGTATTTCGCCGCCCGTGAGGGCGTCAGCACCGAGGACCGCCAGCGGATCATGCGCTTCCTGGAGAATATGTGTCTGGGCGCGGCGGCCGTGGGCTACCGCACGGAATCTATGCACGGCGCAGGCTCTCCTCAGGCCCAGCGCATCATGATCGCCCGGCAGGGGAATATTCAGGGCAAGAAGAAGCTGGCCAAGAACATCGCCGGTATCCAGAAGTAGGAGGCGGGCATGGACAAGAAGCAAGCGTGGCTCCAGCTGGTGCAGGAGAAGTCCGACCACTATCTGAACCTGCACGACGGCGGGTTTGACGAGAAAATGCAGGCCCGTCTCGTGGCGTGCGATTATGAGGCGCAGACCGTCACCTACGCCTTTCCCACCCAAGACTGGCAGATCAACGAGAAGGGCGGCATCCACGGCGGTGCTATCGCGGGGATGTTCGATACCGCCTTCGGCGTTGTCGCCAATTTCACCGCCGGGGAGAATGAGGCTACTACCACGGATATGACCGTATCCTTCCTGCGAGGGATCGACTTCGGCATGGAGCTGCGCCTGAAGGTGTTCATCGTCAAGGCGGGCCGCAGTCTCATCCGCCAGCGGGCGGAGCTGACCGATGCCGCCACCGGCAAGCTGCTGGCCACCGCCAGCGGCAGCTGGATGCCTTTATAAGAACCGTTCCGAAACAGAGTAAAAATATAGGAGAAACAACATGGATTTTAATCTCAGTCGTGAACATCAGCTGATCCGCAAGATGATGGCGGAGTTTACGGAAAAGGAAGTCAAGCCCATTGCGGCGGAGACCGACCGCACCTGCGAGTATCCCCGCGAGAGCATCGAGAAGCTGTTTGATCTGGGCGTCATGGGCATGTGCGTGCCCAAGGAGTACGGCGGTGCGGGCGCCGATCCTCTGGCCAGCGCCATCTGCATCGAGGAGCTCTCCAAGCAGTGCGCCTCCACCGGCGATATCGTGGCCACCCACAACGGCCTGTGCTGCGATCCCATCATGACCTACGGCACTCCTGAGCAGAAGGCCAAGTACCTGCCCATGCTGACCACCGGCCATCATGTGGGCGCTTTCGCCCTCACCGAACCCAACGCCGGTTCCGACGCCTCCAAGGGGCAGACCGAGGCCAAGCTGGTGGGCGACCACTATGTGATGAACGGCTCTAAGATCTTCATTACCAACGGCTATGTGGCCGATGTATTTGTGGTGTTCGCCATGACCGACAAGTCCCGCGGTACCAAGGGCATCTCCGCCTTCATCGTGGAGAGCGGCTTCCCCGGCTTCTCCGTGGGCAAGCACGAGGAAAAGCTGGGCCTCCACGGCAGTCCCACCGCTGAGATCGTGTTCCAGGACTGCATCGTGCCCAAGGAGAACCTGCTGGGTGTGGAGGGCAAGGGCTTCTCCATCGCCATGGCCACGCTGGACGGCGGCCGTATCGGTATTGCCGCCCAGTCCCTGGGCATCGCCGAGGGCGCGCTGGCCGAGGCCATCAACTACACCAAGGGCCGTGTCCAGTTCGGCAAGCCCATCAGCAAGTTCCAGAACACCCAGTTTACACTGGCGGACATGGAGCTGGGCTGCGAGGCAGGCCGTCTGCTGACCTATCAGGCCGCCGTGGCTAAGGGCGAGGGCAAGCGCTATACCAAGCAGGCCGCTATGGCAAAGCTCTTCACCTCCGAGCACGCTATGAAAACCACCACCAAGGTGGTGCAGCTGTTCGGTGGCTACGGCTACACCAAGGATTACCCCGTGGAGCGCATGATGCGCGACGCAAAGATTACGGAAATTTACGAGGGCACCAGCGAAGTCCAGCGCATCGTGATCTCCGCCAACATGGGTCTGTAAGAGGAGGAAAGCAACCATGAAGATTCTTGTTACTGTTAAGCAGGTCCCCGATACCTCCGGTAAGGTGGCCGTGAATCCCGATGGTACTCTGGATCGCGCTTCCATGCAGACCATCATCAACCCCGACGACCTGAACGCCGTCGAGGCTGCCCTGTCCCTGAAGGACGAGCTGGGCTGCAAGGTCATCGCTTTCACCATGGGCCCTCCTCCCGCAGAAGGCATGCTGCGTGAGCTGATGGCCATGGGCGTTGACGAAGGCGTCCTGGTGACCGCCCGTGAGTTCGGCGGCTCCGACACCTACGCTACCTCCCAGATCATCGCCGCCGCCATCGACACCTACGGTGTCGAGGCTGACGATATCATCCTGGCTGGCCGTCAGGCCATCGACGGTGATACCGCTCAGGTGGGCCCCCAGATCGCTGAGAAGCTGCATCTGCCCCAGATCACCTATGCCGGCGAGATCAAGAAGGACGGCAACACCCTGACCGTGAAGCGCATCCTGGAGGATGGCTACATGACCGTCAAGGTGAACACCCCCTGCATGATCACCTGCATCAAGGAGCTGAACGAGCCCCGTTACATGAATCTCTATGATATCAATACCGCATACAGCAAGCCTATGGTCACCATGACCTATGAGACCCTGAAGGATCACCCCCTGATCGATAAGAGCACCATCGGTCTGGCCGGTTCTCCCACCAATATTCTCACCTCCTTTACGCCCCCCCAGAAGGGCGCCGGCACGATGCTGGAAGGTGACGGTAAGGATACCACCGACAAGCTGGCTGGCATTCTGGCGGCCAAGCACATCATCTAAGGGAAAGGAGATAAGAAAATGGCTTTTAATAGTGCTGATATCGGCGCGTTCAAGAACGTATGGGTGTTCTGCGAGCAGCGTCAGGGCGTGATGATGCCCACCACCTTTGAACTGATCTCCGAGGGCCGTAAGCTGGCCAATGAGCTGGGTGTTGAGCTGTGCGGCATTCTGCTGGGCGACAACGTGGACGGCATCGCCGCTGAGCTGGGCGAGTACGGCGCGGATAAGGTTTATGTGTACAATTCTCCTCTGCTGAAGGACTTCACCACCGACGCTTACACCAAGGTGATCGTGGAGGCCGTGGAAGAGCTGAAGCCCGAAGTGCTGCTGTTCGGCGCTTCCAACATCGGCCGTGACCTGGCGCCCCGCTGCGCAGCCCGTCTGCACACCGGCCTGTGCGCCGACTGCACCCATCTGGACATCGACATGCCCAACTACAAGAACTTCCTGAAGGAAGCCTCCACTCTGCCCGAGGAGCGCATCGAGAAGCTGGGTACCGTCATGATCAACCGCGAGCCCCATCCCGTGGATCGCGACCTGAAGATGACCCGTCCCGCTTTCGGCGGCCACCTGATGGCCTCCATCATCTGCCCCCGCTTCCGTCCCGCTATGGCCACTGTCCGCCCCGGCGTTATGAAGAAGCGCGAGTGCAAGAAGAACGTGGAGATCCTGCATCCCGCGTTCGCTCTGGAAGCTTCCGACATCCACACCGAGGTCACCGAGACCGTGAAGGCCGCCAAGAAGCTGGTTGACCTGATCGGCGCTGACTTCATCGTGTCCGTTGGCCGCGGCATCTCCAAGGACGTGGAGAAGGGCATCAAGCTGGCCGAGGAGCTGGCCGAGGTCCTGGGCGGCGTCGTGGGTTCCTCCCGCGCCTGCGTGGACGCCGGCTGGATCTCCGCTGACCATCAGGTCGGCCAGACCGGCAAGACCGTCCATCCCAAGGTCTATGTTGCTCTGGGTATCTCCGGCGCGATCCAGCACAAGGCTGGTATGCAGGATTCCGAGTGCATCATCGCCGTCAACAAGAACGAGACCGCTCCCATCTTCGAGGTTGCCGATTACGGCATCACCGGCGACCTGTTCAAGGTCGTTCCCGAGCTGATCGAGTCCATCAAGGCTGCCAAGGCTGCGAAATAACAAAGGAGGCCGACATGAGCCAGATGCTGAAAAGCCCCGCCCGCTATGTACAGGGCAAGGGCGTGCTCAAGGAGCTGGATCGCTACTTACAGGGATTGGGCAATCACCTGATGATCCTGCAGACGGCGGGCGGCATGCGCCGCAACAAGTCCATGCTGGACAACTGCTTCCAGGGCAAGGAATTTATCGTAGATTACGAAGCGTTCTCCGGCGAATGCACCCGCGCCAAGATCGAAGCCTGGGCCGCCCAGTGCAGGCGCGACGGCGTGACCGCTGTGATCGGCATCGGCGGCGGCAAGGTGCTGGATACCGCCAAGGGCATCGCCTACTACACGGGCCTGCCCATGGTGATCGTGCCCACCGTGTGCGCCACCGACGCGCCCTGCTCCTCTTTGAGCGTCATGTATACTGACGAGGGCGTATTTGACGCCTACCTCTTCCTGGATAACTGCCCCAATGTGGTCATCGTGGACAACGAGATCATCGCCAGGGCCCCGGCTCGCCTGCTGGTAGCCGGAATGGGCGACGCCATGGCCACCTATTTTGAGGCACGGGCCTGCCGCGCCTCCGGCAGCAACAATCAAGTGGCCGCCAAGCCTACCCGCACCGCCACCGAAATGGCGGCGCTGACCTGGAAGTACCTTCAGGCCGACGGCGCAAAGGCCAAGATGGCCGTGGAGGCCGGTGTGGTCACCCCGGCGCTGGAGAACATCATCGAGGTCAACACCTACCTCTCCGGCGTGGGCTTCGAGAGCGGCGGTCTGGCTGCGGCGCATGGCATCCAAAAGGGCTTTACCGTGATTCCGGAGCTGCACAAGGCGTACCACGGCGAAAAGGTGGCCTTCTGCACTCTGACCCAGTTGATCCTGGAGAATGCACCTACCGAAGAGATCCGCTCCGTGCTGGACTTCTGCCTGAGCGTGGGGCTGCCGGTCTGCTTTGCCGATCTTGGCTATGAAACAGTGGATGCGGAGGATGTCCGCCGGGCAGCGGAAAAGGCCTGCGTTCCCGGCTCTACCATTCATAATCTACCCTTTGAGGTCACTGCCGACATGGTGGCCGACGCCCTGCTGGCGGCGGATGCCATGGGTCGTGCCTATCGCGCTAAAAAGTGATCGCTTCTGCGGCCGGTGCCAGTCTTTCTCTTTCCCTTGTTTCGCTCTCTTTCGATTTTATGGTACCTGTCACTCTTTCGGCACCGACCGCGGCGATAATATTTCTAGACATTTTCCGCTGCATAATCATCAAAAGCATACTCCTTGATCCAGTCGCCGTAACATTCGTCATCAACGGATGCCGGGCGGTTTTTCACAATATTCTTTGCAATGATCTCATAGCTATAGACACATGAGAGAATGGCCGTTAAAATTTCTGTTTCGTCTTCTTCATAAGTCACACGGAGCATATAAGAGGTGTAGGAAAGGTTATTGAGGGAACGGGGAGTGGTCTTGACTTCTTCCTGCGTTACGCTCAGTCGAGCCAAATAACCGTCATGTACATTCAGCTCGCCGTTTATCACGGGGATACATTTCGTCAAAAGATTTGGAGTGTTGAGGCTTTTCGCTTTGGCAACACCCACGGCAAGGGCTTTGGTATAGTCCTCAAGATGCAGACAGTCCTGAATGATACAATACTATGATGCAAAAAATGTGGTGGTTGACCCGGTATGGCCGCAGAAGTATCACCGATATATGGAGACAGCCCTTCAGCATCGCTGAAGGGCCGTTTTCTCATATCACGCCAAGTGTTCGCAGGGCAAAGATCCACAGTGTCATGGACCCTACGGCCAGGATCTCGCTGACCACTAGGATGCCGGCGCCCAGTTCCGCATCGCCGCCGATCTTTTTGGTCATCACATACACATTGGATGCCGATGGTGCACCTAGCATTACGAAGGCTACCACAATCTGGGGCACCGTGCAGTGCAGTACCCAGATGAAGAAGGGGAGCAGCAGGAGCGGCTGCAAGATTAGCTTATACAGGCAGGCCAGCAAAAGCTCACGCTTTCTGGTATGCAGCACCTGCATACTCATGGACGCGCCGATGATCAGCAGCGCCATGCCTGTGGAAACACCGCCCAGATAATTCATGGTGGTGGACACGGTTTTCACGATGGGGATCTGCCAGATGGAAAACGGGATCGCCGCCAGGACGGCCACCAGCATGGGATTGGTGATGAACTTCTTCAAGAATTCCCAGGGATTGGTCTTTTTCTTCTGGTCACCTGTGGCCGTCAGCACCAGCACTGCGCAGATGTTATACAGTGGCACCAAGGCCACTAGGACCTGTGCACCTACCGAGTTGGCGCTTTTACCGATGATGCTCTCCGCCAGCGCCAGACCGATATAGACAAAGTTCCCACGGAAGGCACCGTGGACAAAGGTACCTACCTGGCTCTGATCCCGGATCGTCAGCCGCGCAAAACCCCACGCCAACAGGAAGCCCACAACAATGGCGATGGCGGTGCACAGCACGAAGCGCATGTCCGCTACCTCGCGGATGTTGGAGCCTGCCACGCTCTGAAACAGCTTGAGGGGCAGGCCAATGTAGTATAGATATGTACTAACCTGATCGACAAAGGTGTCGCCGATCACGTTCTTTCGTTTCAATATGGCACCTGTTGCCATCACCAGAAACAGCGGCAATGTGTTCTGGATGCTGAAGATCAGATTATCAAGCATCTTATATACCTCATCTGTCGGACGGCTCCCCTCTTGACCGATATGGTTCAGGCGAACGATACCGGGTACCGTTCGCCTGAACTGGGGGATCTATGAGGAGAGGATGGAAGAGATCAGTGGTTTCTTTCCTTATAGGTGTCGGCCATCAGGTTTACCACGGTGCTGTAATCATCGCCGCCATGACCCGTCTCGATGGCATGACGCCAATAATCATAGGTAGCGCGGGTGATGGGCAGGTCAAAATTCAGGCTGTTGGCTTTGCGCATGACCAGGCCGATATCCTTGCCTACCGTGTCAAAGGTGGCGCCGGCATCATAGGTGCCGGACAGGATGAATTTGGGGAAGCGTACCTCGGTGGCGTAGCTTCTGGCATTGCCGATGTTGAACACATCGATCATCGCCTTGGGGTCGATGCCCAGCGTCACGCCCAGATCGTATGCCTCGCAGGAGGCAAGGAAGGTGGAGTGGGACAGCTGGTTGTGGATCAGCTTCATGTAATGGCCGCTGCCGGAGGGCCCCAGATAGAACAGTGCCTTGCTGATCTTCTCTAGGATGTACTTCACCTCTTCAAAGGCTTCCCGGCTGCCGCCGCACATAATGACCAGTTCGCGGTTATGGGCACCGATCCGGCCGCCGGTCATGGGGCAATCCAGATATTCCACGCCGTGCTCGCCCAGCATCTTTCCGATGGGAACGGACTTCTCCGGATCGCTGGTGGTCATGTCGATGATGATCTTCCGACCATTGATCCCCTCCATCATGCCCTGAGGCTGATGCAGCACGATCTCCAGGCCCTTGGTGTCATTCATCACGTCCAGAATCACATCGCAGGATTCCATCAGCTCCTTGCCGGTGGCCGCGATCTTCATGCCCTTCTCCCGCAGTTCCTCCAGAACGGCCTGATTTTTGTCAAAAGCCATGACATCAAAGCCGGATTCTAGCAGGTTCAGGGCGATCTCCTTGCCCATAAGGCCAACGCCTACAACGCCAAGTTTATGTGTCATATTATTTGCTCCTATTTTTCACGATTGAATGAATTCTTCTTCCGCCTTTACAGCAGATGGGGCAGCCAGGTGCAGAAGCCGGGCACATAGGTGATCAGGATCAGCACGATGAACGAGATCCCCAGGAACGGCAGCGCTTCCTTGACCTGGGTGGCAAAGGACGTATTGGTCATACGGGCCGTCATGAACAGGCTGACCGCCACAGGAGGCGTCAGGATGCCCAGGTTCAGGTTGAACACCACCAGCAGACCGAACTGGATCAGGTCGATGTTGTAGGTCTGTGCCAGCGGCAGCAGCAGGGGGATGGCGATGATCATCGCCGCGGCCGGTGCCATCAGCATGCCCATGATCAGCAGGAAGATATTGATGAGGATCAGCAGCACGAATTTGCTGACCTGCATGTCGGTGATGAACTGCACGATAGTCTGGGGCAGCTGTAGGCGGGTCAGGATATACGCCAGGAAGCTGGACGCGCCAATGACCATACACACGTTGGCCGTCTCTTTGATGGCGCTTACCAGACTACTGTTCATCTTGGAGAAGGGGACCTTCTTAATCAGGCAGAAGATCAGCGCGTAGATGGTCACGATACCAGCGGACTCGGTGACGGTGAAGATACCGGCGGTGATGCCTACCACGATGATCACGGGGATCATCAGGGCTGGCAGTGCCGTCACAAAAGAGCTGCCGATCTGCCGGGCCGAGCAGGCCTCATGCTTGGGGAAGTTCCGTTTGGCGGCGGTAATGCGCACCACCAAGATAAACGTGATGGCGGACAGAATACCAGGGGTCACGCCCGCCATAAACAGGTCACCGATGGACAGACCCGTCTGACAACCGTAGATCACCAGCAGGATGCTGGGCGGAATAATGGGGCCAAGACTGCCTGCCGCCGCGATGATGGCGCCGCTGAAGCCGGAACCGTAGCCCTCCTTTTTCAAAGCCGGGATCAGAATGGAACCCAGAGAGGCGGTGGACGCCACGGCGGAACCGGAGATGGCGGCAAAGAAGGCGCCGGCCGCGATGGACACGATGCCAAGGCCGCCCTTGAAACGGCCGAACAGGGAGTTGCAGAAGTTGATGAGCTTCTCCGTCAGGCCGGAATCGGTCATCAGGTTGCCCATGAAGATAAACAGGGGGATGGCGATCATGGTAAAGGAGTTCAGGCCCACAAAGAGCTGCTGTGCCATGACCACGATGTTCAGGTTGCCCAGTCCGATGAGACCTGCCGCGCCCATAGCAAGGGCCAGAGGAACGCCCAGGAACATAATGACCAGGAATGCAATCAATACAGTTGCCATTATTCCTCACCCTCCTCTTTCTTTTTCGGCTCTTTATCGCCTCTGACCAGGCTGATAACAGACTGCACGGCATTGCTGAGCTGGAACAGACACATCATGCCAAAGGAGAAGGCGATACCGACATAGATCACGCCGCGGCGGATCTTCAGGCCGCCCTCAAAGATGGCCCAGGTATTGGTGACCTGCAGCAGGCTGGAATACATCCAGAAGGCGGACACCGCAATAGAGATTAGGTCGCATATCAGCTGCAAGGTATAGTAGGCGCGTCCCTTCAAATGGTTCTGAAGCAGATCCACATTCAGGGCGTTGCGGTCACGCACCACCACGGTACAGCCGAACACCGTCAGCCAGATAAAGGATATCTGGGACATGGGCTCCGACCAGGAGGTAGGGTTGTTCAGCACACGCCGCGCCACCACCTGCACAGCCACGGCCACGATCAAAAAGGCCATAATCACAATACAGCACCATTTCAGGATATCTGATACGATATCCAGTGCCGCAGTAAACGGATTCTTTTTCACAGATTTTTCCTCCTAACACAAGGGGTGGAATTTAGCTGTGGGCCGCTTCCTTCATGGCCGTGGCATACTTGGCCAGCTCGGGATACATCTCGGCATAGCTGCCGTAAGCGGCGGTCTCCCAAGCGCTGTAGTCGGGATACACAATCTTGCAGCCAGCATCCTCAAACACCTTCAGAGCGTCAGCGTCCTGCTGTTCCACCTGGTCGGCCAGCCAGGTGCCGGACTCGGTAGCTGCTTTGTCAAAGGCTTCCTGTACATCGGCGGACAGCTCGGTGTAGTACTTGGTGGGTACCAAGATGGCGTAGTTGGCCGCGCCGTGGTTGGTCATCATCACGGTCTTGGTGACTTCCTGCAGAGCCATGCTGGCGGCAGTGGACATCTCGATCTCCATGCCTTCCACAACATTCTGGCTCATGGCGGTATAGACTTCGGAGGTGCTCATGGGAGTGGGAGCAACTCCCATGCAGGTGAAGCAGTCCAGCACCGGCTGAAGGCCGGCTACGCGTAGCTTGCAGCCCTTCAGGTCATCGATGGTCTCGGCGTCGAAATTCACGAAGGTCTGGCGGATACCCTTGTACATGGGAGCCAGCAGAGTGAAGCCGGTTTCCTCGGACACCTTAGCCAGCCACTCCTTCCCGGCGTCGGAGGCGTAAGCCTTCTCGAACTCTTCACGGTTGGTGAACATATAGGGCCAGGAGTCCACTGCGGCGTACTCAGAGATGCTGGACAACGCCGTGGTGGAGATGATCTGGAAAGTGGCGGTGCCCACCTGCTGCTGCTCGATGATCTCCGCCATCGCGCCCAGCTGGCCCGCGGGATACACGGTTACGGTGTAAGCGCCGTTGGTGTACTCGGCGACCTTCTCGGCAAACATCTTAGCGCACTTATCTTCCATGCTGTCGGTGGCAAAAATGTGGGCGAATACCAATTCAGTGGAATCACCGGTGTTGCTGCCGTCGCTGTTGGGAGTGGCGTTTCCGCCGCCGCAGGCCACCAGGCTCAGAGCCATGACCAGCGCCAGGATCAGGGACAATGTTTTTTTCATAATATTCTCCTCTTTCAGTCAAATAAATGTGATTCGGTTTCTCTTAATAGCCCTTATAGACGGGGGCACGGTTCTGCTTGATGGCGTAATCCGCTTCTTTCACGTCCTCGGTGGTCAGCAGGGTAATCAGCTGGCCCTTGCCGTACAGAACAGCCTGCTCCAGGTTCATGTTCACCATGTTGTAGTAAGCTTCGCGGCCCAGAGAGGCGGCCACACCGTTGTAGGAGGCCAGCATCTCCGCAAATTCAATGGCAGTATCCAGCACCTTATCCTGATCCACCACACGGTTGACCAGATGCCACTCCTTCACGGTTTCGGCATCCACCAGCTGGCTGGAATAGGCCAGCTCAAACACCAGCTTCTTGGGCAGCGCCTTCATCACGATAGCCAGGGCCAGCATGGGGAAGTTGCCGCGGGACAGCTCAGGCAGGCCGAACTTGCAGTCCTTGCCCACGATGGCGATGTCGCAGGACTCCATAATGCAGAAGCCGCCGGCCACCGCGTTGCCGTTGACTGCGGCGATCACAGGCTTGGAGCACTTGTAGATCTCCATCTGCAAATTGCTGAAGGCATCGGCAAAGCCCTTCACATCCATAGTCAGGCCGTCGGGGAAGCCGTTCATGCGACCGCCGGTGCAGAAAAAGTCTCCCTTGCCGGTGATGATGATGGCCGCAATGGCGCTGTCCGCCTGTGCGTCGTGCAGGGCGTCGATCATCTCCGAAAGCGTCTCACGGTTGACTCGGTTGTTGTCCTGTACCTGGTCGATGGCAATGATGGCAACTTTGTTTTTCTTCTGATACTCGATGCATTGGTACATGGCGTTCTCTCCTTAATAACATTATTCCAACCCGTAGAAAGCACGTGCTTCCGCGGGAGTGGCTACTTCCTTGTTCAGTTCCTCCGCCAGGCGGGCCACCCGGGTGATCAGCTGGGCGCTGTCCTTGGCAAACACGCCGGGACTGTAATAAATGGAATCCTCCAGGCCGGTGCGGACATGGCCGCCCAAAGCGATGGCCATGGCGGCAATGGCCGGTGCGGAGTCGCCGCCGCGGGTCACGGACCAGTGCCAGTCCTCCGGGAAATAACCAATGATGGTCAGCAGCTTCTCCGCGTACTCCTGAAAGCTTCTGCCACACTCCGACTGGTCGAACACCACGTTCACGAACACCGGCGCCTTCACCAGGCCGGCGGCTACATAGCCCTTCAGCTTCTCCGCCATCTCTGCGGTAAACACCTCAAAGACCGGCTTCACATTGTACTTGGCAAACAGTTCAAACATCAGCGCCGTCTCTTCCTCGTCGCTCTTCAGGTTGAAGGAGGCACAGTCGGGACGCAGCCGCAGCATTGGCTCCAGCAGCTCCGCCACACGGCCCTCAATGGCGCCCACGGACATCTCCAACACCACCTTGGGGTATTTTTCCCGATAAGCGTTTAACAGCGGCACAAAATACTTGGGATCCCGGGTCTGGCATCCGTTTTCGTCACGGGAATGAATGTGCATCACCGACGCACCCGCCTCGATAGCGCCCAAGCCGTGGGCAATGATCTCATCCGCTGTCAAGGGGATGTATGGTGTGTCCTTGCGCATCCAGAGATTTCCGTTGGTCGCCGCGGTTAAAATAACCTTGTTCATGTTCTTGCACCTCAACTTGTCTCGGTTTTCCTGTGTCAAAAACGCTGCGTTTACTTTTGCACTGTGAAGTTTCGGTTCCTTGACACATCTCTATATTCGTCTATTTGCACATAATAGTCAAGTTAAAATGCCGCTTATATGAACGATTTGCACACAGCGCTTTTTCAAAATAAAAATATTTGCAGAATTTTCTGGATTTGCGGTGTTGCCTTGACATTTTTGCAAATTTGTGCAATACTCGATTCAGAAATACGAAGGAGGGCCTGTTATGGACACTGAAGCTCTGCAGCTGAATGTACCGTCAGAATCGCAACCCTGCCACGATTTGCTCTTCAATATTCAGTATCTTTACCCAAAGATGCCTAAAACCTTCCGGAAAATTTCCGACTATCTGCTGTCTCATCCCATGGACGCTGAGCGCTATTCCATCACTCAACTGGCCGGAAAGATTGGCACCAATGCCTCCAACATCACCCGCTATTGTCAGGCGTTTGGTTACAGCGGCTTTGCGGAGTTTAAGTATCGCTTTGGACTTTCCTACAAAAATCTAGAACAGAATTTGGTGGATTTTCAGGCAGACGATTCCGTTACCGTCATCAGTCGGAAGCTGTGTAAGCTGTACGCCGGCGTATTTGATGACGCTCTGCTCCACTTGAATCCCGACGTGGTGGAGTCGGCTGTTACCGCTATTTATAACGCCAGCGTGGCCAACCGGCGCATTTGCCTGTTTGGCACCGGCGGCTCCAGCTACTCCGCGCAAATGGCGGAGTTGATGTTCATGCAGGCAGGGATCAACTGCACCGCCTATATTATTCCGCAGCTGGCTGTTACCGCCATGGCACAGCTTCAGCACGGCGATGTGGCGGTGTTTCTCTCATCCTCCGGCAACGCCGTTACCACCATCGACTGTATGCGCCGGGCCAAGGAGGCTGGTGCCACCACCATCGGCATCACCTGCGACAGCGGTTCCCTGCTGGGGAAAGGAGCAGACATCAAGCTGTGCTATCCCTGTGGGATCAAAAATGATATCCGGTTATTCCCCATGCTGAAGATCTCTGAGCTGTCTGTGATCAGTATGATTCAGCTATGTGTGATGCTACGGGGGTTGTCCCACGACAGCCGCCTACTGGCCAATACCCACGAGAGCTTCTTCAATGCCAAAAACGTCTATTGAACGCAACATCCATTTCCATTATTTACCACTTGATGAGGCTTGCCGTCAACAGTCAAAATCGCGGTAAACGGAAAGAGTCGCTGTATAAGAAATTGTAGAACGGCAAAAGGAAAGGGCCGCCGATTGGAGGTTCTTTCCTTTTCAGACGCTTAGTCGATATAGCAGAATCAAACGTATATCCCTGTACGGCTTGATGGTGTTCAGAGAGCGGGCTAAACCGTGATGACCTTGCCGATCTTCGCCTCGGTCGTGATTGTGGAGATCACAAACAGGCCGCGGTGTGCCGGGAAAACGTCGCTGTTGAACTCCTCTAGATTCCCCAGAGCGGCCACCGACATCTTTTTATCGGTGTAAGCCGTTTCGTAGTCATAGGGGGCTTCCTTGGAGAAGTGGATGTTCAGCAGAGAACCCTTGCGGGTGACGGACATATCCACATCGCACTCGGCAATGGCCTTCTCCATGCACGTTCTAATCTGTGCTTGCAGGATACAGCCCTTCGAAAGAAAACTCTATACTCTGCAAATTTTATACATCGAAGGGAACAACGATGAAAGTAATTAAATCCCGTAAGCGCACCTTCAAAGGTAATGGTGGCTCTGACGTTTCCGGTTTCAACCTGCATCGTCTTCCCCAAACCAATAGTGAGATATATTCTGCCAGTCAAGATCGCCGTAGACGCTCTGCATAAGAAAGCAACTTCACTGTAAGCGTTGTCATTTTATGGCTTTGACAGGTTGACAGTCTCCGTGCTACACTGCGTAGCGACACCTTGTTTCCCTCACCCCTCGCCGCACATTCTTTAACAGAATTCCAGCTTCCGTGCCGTGGGTTTGCACTCGCAATAGTTCTCTCATGCGCTATAAGTCAAGACCACCTCTCTAATGAGCGGCTTGACAAAGCCCTATAAGGGCTTAATACGGACGAAGCCCCTTAAGGGGCCCGAAAGGTCTGCCGACCGCATTCCTTTCTCGGGCTACCCCTTAAGGGGTTTTTATTTATGCCTTGGGATACTTACTACCCGTAAACGGGTCTATAAATTCCTTTATGCTGATCTGGTCAGACATTTTGTCCTCCTCCAACTGGTTTTGTATGTACGCCTTTATCGCTTTCTTGTTACGGCCTACCGTATCCACAAAACACCCTCTTGACCAAAAGTGCCTGTTCCCGTACTTGTACTTCAGGTTGGCATGTCGGTCAAATATTATCAGGCCGCTCTTCCCTTTCAGGTATCCCCTGATCTGTGATACACTGTACTTCGGCGGGATGCTTATCAGCATGTGGATGTGGTCTGGGCAAGCTTGTGCTTCTATGATTTCTATGCTCTTTTGCTGGCACAACTTCCGCAGTATGATCCCTATGTCTTCCTTTATCTTCCCGTATATCTCCATCCGTCTATATTTCGGTGCGAATACAATGCTGTTCTGAATCACACACAGGGGTAGTTTTTTGCTCTATGTAACCGGCTGTCTGGAAGAAGCCGGTGTAATCTTCTCCGGAACAGCCTTTGATAAAGATGTGGCAGTAACGCTCGTCATCCTTATCCACAATATAAATTCTTTCTACAATAGTTTGGATCAAAGTGACCAGAACCTCCGGCTGCGCATCCTTTGCATATTCTGCAAAGGAGAGCAGCTTTTCTTTTGTCATTTCCAAGTCACGGATGGCAATCATGTTGTTCTTTCTGCCCTCATCCAGTTTGGAAAGCTGCCGCTCCGTTTCCCTCAGTTCTTCAGCCAGATTTTGCAAATCCTCTTGAATAAATTGCTTGATACTGCCATCTACTTCACGCAGATTTCTTGTCTGTGCTGCAATATCCGCTTTCAGCTTATCACGTTTCTTTTTAATGATGTTATGTTCCTGTACCGTCTGTGACTGTTCCAGAACCTCCTCGATTTTAATTTCCAGAATCCTTCTGAAACGCTCGCTGTTTTCATCCGACAGTTCAGATAGCTGCTGTACGACAAATTCATCCAGAAGAACGCCATCCACTGCCTTGAAATTACATTCCTTTTTACGATAACCGGGACAAACATATTTAAATCGAGGCTTTCCATTCGTCCAACGGTCGGACTCGGAAATTACACTCAATCGTCTGCCACAGTGAGGACAATGCGCCAGCCCCGCCAACAGTGAGTTGGTCTTTCTATGAGGTCGATTGTATTTCTCTGCAATAGCATCCAGAAGTTCCTGCACTTCAATCCATTGTTCACTTGGAATAAAGCCTTCGTGCTTACCAACCGCAATAATCCACTCGCTAACAGGCTTGCTTTCAATGGTCTGAACATATTTCGGAGAGATAAATGTGCTGTCGCTGCCCTCGTACTTTTCTTGGTCGGTTTTATTGTAAGCCGACAATCCGTGAGTTCCGTCAAACTCTATCATATCTCCAAACACATTGCCGTCATGATCGATGAAATAATCATAGCTGCGTTTATCAGCAGTACAATAGATAGGATTTCTCAAAACCAGCCTTGTGGTGGATGCGTTAAATGCAGCACCGGAAGGAGTGTGGAATCCTTCCTCATTCATCTGTTTTGCAGTACTCTGGATGCTGCGAGTAGTTCTGAAGATTTCGTACAAACGCTGAACCATGCGTTTTTCTTCCGGCAGACTTTCTAAGTAGCTGTATGCTGATTTTCCCTTACCACTTCCGGTTGTTACACGACGGACAGTAAATCCCATCGGTGTATTGCCGCCGAGCCATCGTCCGTCCTTTGCAAGTTCCATCATATTGTCTACAATTCTTTCTGTCAGAGTATCTCTTTCAAATTCTGCAATGACAGCAAATATCTGAATAAAGATTTTATATAGTCCGCTGGCAGTATTGATACCATTGGAGCAAATCAAGAGATTAACATGGTACATTTCCAAGAAATCCATCAGGCGGATTAGGTCGGCTGTTTTTCTGCCGACACGATCCAGCTTGTAACATACGATTGCTTTGATTTTTCCATTCTGTACATCGTGAAGCATTCTCTGAAAATCCGGTCTGTCTGAAAAATATCCACTGAGACCTTTATCTTCATATTGAAGAAATTCATAATCTTCATCCAGTCCCAATTCCTTTTTAGCGTAATCTGCACATTGTTTGAACTGAACACCGATACTGTCACCCTTGTTGGTGATTCGGGATTTACGGGCGTATATCGCAACACCACGATTATCTTTTTCAATTTTTCTCTGTTTCTTCATGGATAGTCACCTCCGTTCCTATCATACCGCCATACCGGTTATTCTATCAAGTTTGTGGCCGTTGCCACGGATCCATTCCAGAAACACATACAAGTTTTCTGCATCGAAACTCCTGATTTCCTGTGCGATGAACTCTGCTCGTTTCTGATGAAAAGCTTCCATAGTTTCTTTGAATTTTTGTCCTCTGTGAATTACTGCGATCAAATAGTTTCCTCCGTTTCTGTCTGTGGTTCCGACCTCGGACCAACTTGGTACAAAGTCAGATAATGAAAAAAGCTGCTACACAGATGCAACAATAACAGACACAACAGATTCTGTATCTGACTTGATGCTTCCATGTAACAGCTCCGACAGTTCGGACTGACTAAAAATATGTTTGTATAAATATGGGGCTTGCCCATCAATAAAATCTTGTATGAAGCAGTATTTAATTTTCATCTGTAACTATCATAGCATGAAATGTCGAAATAAGCAATCTTGTCAAGTTCAGCCAAAGAGCACATCCCAAAGTTGAGAACAGGCAGCTAATAGCAGATTTTCATTTTACCGTAAGTTGCAGTAAAGATATTTTTGATTTTCTAATTGAAGCATGATGATACCTCTGGACAAATTGTCCAGAAGTCATTTTGACATTTTTGGAATTTCAGACACCTCATCATGAATTTACAATACAAAATCTCTTCACCTTACTTTGGTGCAAGTTACACCGTAGCACTTCATCCCAACTTGGGACGAAGTTGATTTTCAGAAAATAGAAGCACTGTCGTTTGTCCAATTCGTCCGCAAGCATAAAGCTCAGCCCTTCAACTTCTACACAAATTATGTCAAAGTGATTTCGCTTTTTCTGTTTCCTACATTTTTAACTTCATCCCAAGTTGGCACGAAGTTTTTCAACCAACTTGGGATGAAGTTGTATCCGAGCATTGCCACTTTCGTTACTTGTTGGCGGGGTGCCCACAAGACTTCCCAACAATTTGTCGGGAAGTGAATTGCCACACATCACATAAATAATCAGGTACAACTTCTCCCGTGTTTTCATTTTTTCGTTTATGGAAAATTGAACTTCTATGCAAATTGCGCAGAAGTCAGTAAGTAAAAGTGTTCAGAATGAATGCACAGCCGACACCGTAGGTGGCGTTCAAAGGGGATTGGGGATGCTTCCTCAACAAGCAATTTACGAAAATTTCTCCTCTGGGGGAATCTTCGTAAATAAGTGAACCTGTACAGGTTTACACTGCTTGCCAATTTGTAACGCCTATAATATACGGGCAAAATTATTCCCAAGTTGGGAATAAAAAACTGATACATCTTCACCTGAATTGGGTGGAAGTTTCAAATCTGACTTCTGCCCAATTAGAGCAGAAGTTAATTCGTACTTGTTCCCAACTTGGGCACAAGTTATATGTTGAAAGGAAACTGGCAAACAGGGCAAAGTTACAGCACTTTACTCATTTTCGCATTTTCTCCTTCGCCCCAATTTGCAAAATGACTTGTCAGGGAAAGCTCCCTGATATCCTTTGAACATCAATTTCATTGATGGCTGCTCGTTCATCCTGAACGCTGTTCTTATAATTTGCCTTATGAAATAAGCAACAGAAAAGAGTCTATGAAATAATAATTGAATTTATAGCAACATCACTCACCGTTCAAAGAACGATGAGTGATGTCTTACTTCTAACTACTTAATTGATTTTTCTTTCGATATACTGGCTGAAGGTAAAAATATTCTGTTCTCCAACAAGTTCAACCAAAAACGATTTGAAGGTGGAATCAATAGGAACCGTTACAAAGAAAATCAACCTTTTCTTTGGCCTTGAACAACATACATAAAATAAATTGCGGTTACGCTCAAAGGAAGCTTGTTTTCCACTTGGTATGACAGCTTTTTTTGTTATCATTGGAGCATAGGTTTCAAATTGATACTGGTTCCATCCTTTACTGATAACAAAAATCACATTGTCGTATTCTTCTCCTTTGACTCCGTGCTCTGTAGAATACTGTGCTTCTGGATGTAAGAAATCTTTCACAGCAATAAACTGTGCGTAATCCAGATTCAAGAACGCTTCAATTGAAGTATTAGAAGCATATATTGTTTCAGGTGTATTCTGGTACAAATGATACCAACCATCTAATTTGGGTGATATAGGAATCAATTTAGTCCGGTTGATAATTTCAAAAACATCAATGGCTCTTTTCTTGCGTGCCTCATCAAGTTGACGCTGTAGTTCTTTCCACTTGTTTTTCTCAGCCTTCTTGGTAATTGGATAACGCTTAATTCCAAGTATATCAAAAAGCAACTGCATATCGGAGGTGTTAAGCGCATGATAGATCGGTTCAACGGTCTCCATAAAGAACAATAGGAACGGGTCTTCTTTGTCTCTCAATCCGTCATTCAGAATATCCAGGAGTTTCTCGTATCCTTGCTGTGTAGCAAGAACCTTGTGCGTAATCATTAGAACTTTTAATTCTTCATCCGCAGGTGTTTCTTGTTTTATTTTTTCAGTAACCTTGTTTAATCGTGATTTCAATTCCTCTGGAGGTAATTCGTTCTTGAAATTACGGTCTGTACGACGAGGTCCAGTATAATCCTCGCATGTAATAACAAACACTTCTCCTTCAAAGTCATCTATTGCTGATTTTTGGGGTAAGTCTGGACGAATATCATTGAGAAGTTGTACTATTCTCGGTGAGGATCTAAAATTCGAACTTTTCTTGATTACATCGATATTGTCATGTTCTATTGCGCCACAAGCCTTATTGGATTGATAGATTGTTTGCCAAGCATCACCGAAAAAACCGAATTGCGGGCCAATACCCTTTGCAATAAAATAATCAACAAATCGGTCAATAATAGGCTTATAAGAGTCCTGATATTCATCAATTAGAATTAAAGGATACTTGTCCGCAAACACACGGCGAAACTTAGCGTTATCTAAAAGTAGGCAGAATAGTTTTAGAACATCGTCGTGATAAAGGTACTGAATACCATTTTCTTTGTAGCGATGTCCCAAAGTATATGCAACTTCTGTAACCTTATTAAAATCACCCTCATCCGGTAGAAAATCAGGGTTAGTTGTAACAGCATCAATCAAAACGCTCTGATATTGTTTGATAGCATTCCAAGCAAACGAGTGGATTGTGGAAGGGAGAATAAACGAATCTTTTGCAAGTCGCTCTGCAATCACGTCTACAGCTGCATTTGTATAGGTGATACAGACCACATTCTGTTTTTTTCGACTGTAATCAGACCATTTATTTGACTGTATCCATTCAATTACTCGATTCAGAGAGTAAGTTTTGCCAGAACCCGCACCTGCTTCGACACGAAAACTGTGCCCGGTCTTAAGTGTTTCAATAATCTGTGCATCAACCTTGTCAGCTTCAGCTTTTGCAAGATCATAGTTTGCACCTGTATGCTTTCCACCCATGTACTGGCACCTCCTTACTCAAGAACTCGTTGGTTATTTAGCCATGTTAATCCCGATTTTATGTACGCCGGAACGCAATAATCGGCGCATTCACAAATAAGATCGAGAGCAAAATCCGTTTTGCTTTTGCCCTTAAATTCAAGATCTTCTTCGCTTGTGCTGTCGCCTAAATCGTAGTGCTTTCGGTTGACATTACGAATTGCCTCTTCCAGAGAGTGTCCACATAATCCATTTTCGTTAGTTTGGAACTCGATATGGCATTTTCCTTTGGTTTTGTCATCTGATGTCATCGCAATGATATCCGAAAGGTCAATTTTTGAAGTATCATCGTCAGGAAGGCCTTTATTTCTACGAACCCACCATTTTATAGTTTCGTTTGATGTTGTTTCTCCCTGGCTAACCACTACCGACTTTTTTACGATCTTTCCGCCTTTCCCTTTTCGATCCGCTACTGAATCCAGATCAGTAAGAATTAGACATGGCGCTCCTAAAAAATCGATAAAAGGAATAAACTTGTGTGCATAGGCTCCGCCGATTTCAATTACCGCATAGTACTGTGCAGATAATGGATACTTGCAGGCACCAAATATTCCGGAAGATTCACATTTCCCAATCATGTCTGGTAATAGCAAACGCTCAGATGCACCTTCAACGAAAATTGCTTTATCTGCGAAGAACAGATCGCATCTCGTCAAAGTCAAATACTTCCGGATAAAATCCACATTATCGGGGTTAGCTTCTGCAAAGGTATTCAAGTTTTTATAAATAACACCGGTATTAGACTTTTGCGCATACCGAACTTTTGCAAACTCCATAGTATTAGCTATATGAGCGGAATGCGAGGTTAGGAAAGTTTGAATTTTCACGTCAGAGAGCCTGTCAAGAAACTTTTCCAAATACGCAGCGAAAGCCGTCTGCATTTGTGGATGCATGTGAGATTCAGGCTCCTCAATAAAGAGAAGCGGCACACATGCAACACCACGTTTCTCAATATCCTTGGCAAATGCAGCAAGGAGGAACTCCATTTTGATCAGATTTTTGTATCCAAGGCCATTGTGAGAACCCGGCAAACTTTCGTTTGCTGTGCCGGATATATAAGATAGCTTAGTCTGATTCTTGATCTGATCGTCGATGCTGAGTTGCGTTGTAACTCCGAGCTTTAATTCCTCTATGTTGGGATAACCAAAGCCAATGGAATTGTTTACAACAGAACTTAGAATTTCATTACTCTGCTTTTGAACATTTTTATTGGTTTTTTCCACTATTGAGCGTAACCGTTTTATTTCTTCAGCAACATCTGGATCCAATTCTGCTTCGCTCATATCAAAGAAGCTGGATATTAACGATCCAAGAGAACTATTATGTGCGTCATCTTCACCAAGAACTCGTTCAGCAGGAATTGCATGGAATGGGAACAGATCATGTAATTCCTTTTGGCTTTTTACCTGTTTGTCGTCCGGATTGTTCGGATTGATGGCATATACGGTTAGTCCAAACAATTTGCCGAAATTATCGGCAAGCACTTTATGAGCATCTTCGCTTGGCGAAAAGGCGCCATCCTTATAATAGCTGCTTTCTAAGAGTGTCCACAAGGTTTTTTCGTCGCTTTTTAGACGATACTCTGCACGAATTAGAGCAGTTGTTGTGTCCACATCGACATCAATGATAAATGGCGACAAAGCTCCTAAGTTATCATCCGGATCATCCAACGAATAGTCCACCAGAAACTCTATGGAGATAATTTTAATTTGCTTACAAAGGTCTTCATAAGTGAGCTTTTTCTCCATAAACAGAGCAATTTTTGTATAGAAATCTTCTCGCCTTAATAGTGGATAGTCATCGAAAGATACGGTTTCTCCATCCAGTACCTTTCCAATGCACGAAAAGCAGGATGTTTTGGCTGTGTTGTTTCTACCCACAATTAAAGTTGTCCTGGGATCAACTTCTAATTCGGCATCAATAAGCAATCTGTAGTTTTTAATTTTTATCTTTGATAATTGCATATTGCCTCCGTTTTTATCTGTAGTAAGCTGTCAATCGCTTGTAGCTATCGTATCAGTTTTTTCTTTTGAATCAAGATACGCTAAATACTGCTTATACTTCCGGCTCATCAGATTTTTGACGTACTGTTCCATATATTTGTAATCAGGAGCGCCATCATCGGTAACAGGAAGCATTATTCTCAAGTTCAGTAACCGCTCAGTACCAAGTTTGCGGCTATAGCTAAACGCTTTGTTTTGCATTCCTATCACCTGTGTAATAAAAAGATTGACAAATTCTGAATGTGAGTGTTTCAGTTTCATCCGACGGCAATCGTTTCCGTACAGTGCAGAATATTTATGGTAAAATGCTTTACCAACACTTGCGCCATTGCGTACTACCGAAATAGATTCCTCAGCTTTCGAATTATTCTCGTTACTTACAAAATAGCCAACTCCATTATTTATACCTACAGCTGTGACAAGTGGAGTTTTTCCATTGACACGTTCCTGTGCATAGATGTCATGTCCTGAGTATACATCCGCAATATCTTTGATAATGAATGTTTGCCAGTTCTTTTCGTTCAGCGGGGGTACAGTAATAGGAGTTCCCATCTCAGAGATGCGCTTTTTAGCATACAGACAATATCTATCCCGCAGATCATTACTCTTACGCTCAACATAATCTGCCATATACTGATAATCCGGGCTGTGATCGGGATAAGTGGGCAATTGTATAATTTCTCTTTTTATGCTTTCCTTGCTTCCCATATGTCCATATGTATATTTTGAACATGTTTGAGAAATCATGCGTGAAACGAATTGCCCACTTAAAAGCACTGCGTAATAGCAACACAGAGGATCCTGCACCACCACGCCCCAAAAAGTCAAACACCTGGTAAAATGTACTTCCATCAACAGGACTAACTGTAATACAATTTCGTTTATCAAGTGTCTCGTCATTCTTTGGCCGGCAGCATTTTAACACACCGTTGTTTGCTGCACCAGACGCTACGAAGGGAACATCTCCATGTTCATAATTATCTTTATTGCGAGCAACTGGACGTTCAACCGAGAAGACGTCTCCAATATGGAATTGTTCCCAATTTAATTCTTCAAGACTTTTCATCTGATTCACCACCTTGATCGAACAAATATTCTCTGTTTTGCATAATCATTGAGAACTCAAATGTTAGGTAATCACCAATAGTTTTTTCAAAATCCTCATCCGAAGGAATCTCATCGTTAAAATAGAAGAAGGAATGTAGCCATTCATCTTCAGCTGTTACTGTAGATTCAACACAGAAATTCGAGGCTGCTTCTGTTCGCCCAAACCACACATCGAGTAAATGCCGACGTTTATCTTTAGCGGAATCTCCTTCAACAAGTCCAACATGTGCACGCACGTCATATCCATCATTTCGGAAATCAATAAATTTACAAATCTTATCATCAGGATGAGCTTCGTGTGCTGTAAAGACTGCAATGACAGGATTAGTACCTACTCCATAGAATGTAGCTGTATTACAAGTAATAACACCCTCTAGCGTATGATGCTTAAGGAGATTTGACTTAAATGCCTGCTCATCTTTTGTTTTACCAGTCATCGAAGACTGCGGAACAATTACCGCAGCCCTTGCACCTTCGGTCAAAGAATCGAGCAAGTGCTCCACAAAAGACAATTCATACTGCGACGGATCGGCTTTGGTTCCCTGCGAATAGGGCGGATTCATCATGCCGACAGTAGCCCCTTTAAGCTGCACTTGAGCAGAATTTTGCCGGAGGAAATCTTCACATTTGATGTTACTGTTGCCGTCATCACGGAGGATCATATTGGTAGCAGCAATAGCAAACATATTACTCTGGAGTTCAAATCCGTGCAACTGCTTCTTCTTGATATTCTTGCGTTTGTTCTGGTCAGTGCCTGCCTTTTCAAGCATATGGTGCATGGCTGCAACAAGGAATCCAGCGGTGCCACAGCAGGGGTCAAGCACAATGTCTGTAGCTTGAATATCCAGAAGGTCACAGAACAGATCACAAATGTGACGAGGAGTCAGGACGATACCGAGTGTCTGCCCATCACCGCCGGAGTAGCTCATAAATTCGCCATAGAATCTTCCAATGAAATCCTCGCTGGAACTGCGGTACTTAATGTTGTCAAAGACATTCTTCTTCAAAAACTCAGTATAGAATTTCAGTGGGGTTTTGCCTAGCTTGGCATCAACTTCGTTCAAACGAGCACTTGTGCGGATGATAGAGAACTCGCTCATCAGCTTGTCACGCTTTGCATCAGGGCCAATATTGGATGCTTTAAGGCGACGCTTAATGGCATCGTAAATCAACTGACCATCAGTGGTGGTTTCATCACCGAGCAAATCATCGGGTTTGAAGAACTTGTCATCCAGTGCCAGAAGAATACCGGAGACCACCAAAGGCTTGTCCTGATCCTTCAGGGAGCCATAGGTGCGCAGATATTCGTGCAGTTCCGCCGCATCTTTCAGAATTTCCTCCGTAGTCTTTTCAACATCGGTCTTTTCTGCCAGAACGTAACGAGTATAGTATTCGTCGATATTGACAGCGGTGAAGGAGGTAAAAGATTCAATATCAGGGAGCTGCTTATAGCCATCTCTATCATCCACATACAGTGGAGTGATTCTATGGTGCTTTTCATCGCCAGAAACGCCGATTGCAAAAATCTTATGGAAGCTGCTATTCTGTGCAATGTGCTTGGCGTAAAAATATGCCCCATTAACAGCGTAATCTGCAATATCTTTCTGATCGACAGACAGGATTCCCGTACTGGTCAGCTTCTGGTGCTTGGCAAGATCAGCTTTATCCTCAATGACGATAACAAAGTCTTTTACAATTGCAACATACTCCGGATATCCGGCATTGCCAGTACCTCGCTTTGATGCACTCTGTAAAGCATCGTTAATTTCCTTAACATCACTGCCTTGCGCATCATATTTAATTTTGGAGTCATCGAGTTGACGAGCGACCCACAAATCGGTTTTAACTTCTTTCTTTGCCATTTCATTTTCGCCCTTTCTAAGTATCTGTAAGGACATATTGCCTAATTTCTGAGTATCTAACTGAGTTTCTATATCAAGCTTGTATGTTTTTTCTAAAAGAGAATATAGTTTGAAATGTCATCATTAGAAAATCCTATCCATTTCAAGCTCATGCATTTGATCAATTCATCGAGAAGAATCATCAAATATTTGGTGTTGGAGTCATTTTTGAAATCATAGTAATACGCATATCCATGTGCAATAGTACGCCTAATTTCCTTAATTTGATCACTAATCTTCTCTGCAGAAATCTTCGTTCGTGATAGTAATTGTGGGAATTCATTAAACATACATTCCAATTCTTTTTTTAGGGGAAATTTAGGGTTTTGAGCATTCTTGTGATCCAGCTTGTCGAATAAATACTCAAACGCCATAACTTGTTCTACAAATCGCTGCGGTGTATACATGGAGTTAAAATCCCCTAAATGCCCCAGGGGAATGCTTTGTGTTATTTTATTGCCGGAATCTAACGCTATGTTATTTAAGATTTTCGGGATGTATTTCATAACATCAAATTCGTGGAAGAAACCGCCATGCCCACCAACTATATCTTCTGAAATGAGAGAACAGTAGAACCACCCTGCTTTCAATCCTTGCTTATAAAGTGTAATCCGTTTGAAAGGGACTTCTGCATTGGATGTCATAAACATTGCAAGCCTATATAGAACATTAGTTATATCATAGCACTCTTGTATCTCGTTGGTGTGTAGTGGCAGAATCAATTCGCACTTTCTGTCGAGGTCTTCCAAAAGCCCGAGTCGGTTATCGTGACCTATCCGGAATTCTAATTCATACTTCTGATCGTTCATACCAAACGGAACCTTATATACAACCTTAGGCTCTATAGCCAAATTGATTCCCGCTCGCACCATGTCAATGTATTCATATTCGTATCTAAAAACTTCATCGAGAGACGGTGATTGAAGGCCTATGGAGTCATACTCTTCATCTTTGTCGAACATATTGATAGTATAGCAACGTAAATAGCAGGTACTGCCCATAGAGTTTTCTACTAAAAAAGTTGCTTTCCGTCCACGAATTCCGATATCAAAACATTGTCCATGCAGGATATAGTTTTCTTTAAAATTATATTCTTTACAAAAATCATCCAGCAGCGGGTCATCCGTAAATAATTCCATGTGGTAGTTTTCGATTACGAATGGTATCTTTCCGTCTCTGAAGAAAATGAAGCCTTTGACCATCATATCACCTTTCTATTTCTTTCATTCTATAGGTCAAATTGTTACTTTTTATATTGATGAACCATTACTGACCAAAGCTATTCTTCTTTTCTAATGCCAATCCAATCAATCTATCTGCTTGATCAGCCATGAACAAAGGGATGTTCAGTACATCATCATCCAGCTTCAGATTATCCAGAGAGAACCGCACACGGAGCTTGACTTGATCCGGGAACAGCTCCTTAAACTTCTTGAGGCTCTTGCTGGTGGTATTGGCCTCAGACTTGACCTCAACAGGGAAAATGTCATTTTCCCGTTGAATGAGGAAATCCACTTCATAAGGTGGATTATTCTGGCTCCAATAGCGGGGAACCACTTCAAACTGCGTGATCAGGGTCTGCAGCACAAAGTTTTCAGTCAAAGCGCCCTTGAACTCGGTGAACAGGCGGTTGCCCTCTCCAAAGGCAGTGGGTGCCAACTGTGCCAGACGGCGGAGCAGTCCCACATCCACCAGATAAATCTTGAAGGCAGACAAGTCATCGTAAGCTGCAATCGGCAGGCCGGGAGCTGAGCTGCGATAAATTTTATGCACCAAACGGGCATCTACCAGCCATTGCAAGGCATCCTCGTACTCACGGGCTCGTGCTCCTTCCTTGACCACTTTATAGATGAACTTCTTGTTTTCTTTTGCCAATTGAGAAGGAATGGATTTCCAGATCATTGAGATTTTCGGGAACTCGCTGAGATTAGGATGTTTTGCAAAATCTCGCTCATAGGCTCCGATGATTCCGGACAATGCTTCCTGCATGGCAGAAACATCCCGTGCTTCCGTCCACATCAATACCGACTCCGGCATACCACCGGTGACATAGTACATTTTCAGCTTCTCATACAGCGGATTAAAGAAGGCATCAGGGATGGGTTCAAGAGTGTCCACCTGTTCTAGATACTGTGCCAGATTTTCATCACCATTGGCAAGTAAGAATTCATTAAAGGTCATCGGGTCAATCTGCATAAAGTTGACTTTACCCACCGGAAAAGAGGAAGGTTTCGCCAGAGCAATACCCAACAGAGAACCAGCGCAGGCAACGTGATACTGCGGTGCGTTCTCGCAAAAATACTTCATAGAGTTAATGACCTTAGGGCAGTCCTGCACCTCATCAAAGATGATAAGGGTTTTTTCAGGCACGATTTTTTGACCGCTTGCCAGCATAAGGTTTTGTAGTATCCGATCTACATCCTTGGTTGTTTCAAAAAATTGCTTATATTCTTCATTTTCGTCGAAGTTAAAGTAGGCTGTATTTTCATAATAGTGCCTGCCAAACTCTTTCAGAATCCAAGTCTTACCCACCTGACGTACGCCCTTCAAGATTAACGGCTTGCGGTAGGGAGAATTCTTCCAAGCCAGCAATTTTTTTAAGATAAATCGTTCCATAGAATCACTCCTCACATTTTTATTGGAGTTTTATGCTTTATAATCACACTTTTATTATATGCGAAATCCATATAAATTACAATCACAAAATTATTTATTTTTTATGCTCGTTAATCACATTTCTATATGAGATAGCGAAAAAGATATTCTGCAATAAAGGCATACCACTGCCTCATCATCAGTTATATAACATCTTATCCTTTCTTTTCCATTCCGGATAGGAAGAGAAAGGAACGGATCGGTATCACTATAATCAGTATAGTTATTATCAGTATTATTACATTGTGATTTTCACAACTCTCGAATTGTGAAAATCACAATTCTGGAACTGTCAAAAACACAATTCAAGAATTGTTCTTCTGCATAACAAATGGACTGACCCTTTCGAGCCAGCCCATTCTTTTATTGGTTATTTAACTGTAAATCAGCTCTGCAACTATAATTTCTTCAGCCTGTGCTTTCAGCATATTCATGTGCTGAACCCATGCAAGTTGTTGAGTTGCTTTATCCGGAGCGGGATTTCTTTCCAAAAGCTCCTCCGTCAGCCGCTCCATTCTGCAATGTGCTATCTCATCAATTTTCCAAAGATGCGGGAACAAAGTTTCAGTAAGAATTAAATCATCGAGTAACATAGGGTTGTTTTGCTCCAGATAAGCTCTGCGCATTCTACCGTACTTCCCAAGTGGTTTATCGCTTACATAGCTCAACCGAATATCAGGGATGAGATAATCACCACAACGGGTATAAGTCAAATTCTGTGTCATAGCAACTCCTCCAATCATTTTTTCTTTCACTTTCATTGTAATGGATGCTCCCCTAAAAGTGAAGTTTGTAGACTGGTCGTTTCAAGCGCAGCATATATCTTCTGATAAACCTTTCGTGACGGTCTGCGATTGCCTTCTTCGATTTTATAGTAGTAGCTTGGTACAATCCCTATCCTTTCTGCAAAAGCCTTCTGTGACAGCCTCAGAGCCGTTCTAACGCTCTTTAGCGCTTCGGTATAGGGTACAGAAAGGAAACGGGAGAAATCATCATAGAGTAAGGACGCTTCGATTTCCAAAACATCTGCCAGCTTAATAGCTACATCATAAGGAATAGGATGTTTTCCATTTTCATACATCACAACAGTTGATGGTACAATATCCAGCTTTTCCGCCAACTGTCTTGTTGTCATCTGTTTTCGCTGACGGTAGTACTTGAGATTGTCGCTCGGTAAGTTAGTCTTTGGCTTTTCTTCAAAAGGTATCGTTAAATGGAGTAACAGCTTGCCTTGATGAAATTCACACAACAATGTGTGATTGAAAATACCATTGCAAACACCACTTAGTATTGACAACGCCAGCTGATATGTTCTAAACTACTTACATCTACTTCTTTCATGAATTAGTCTCCTTGTTTTGGTAAGTTTTGGTCAGCAAACCTCATCCTTACTCTAACTCGGAGACTTTTTCTTGTCTACTTCGCCCCTCGCCATAGGCTTTTTTTACCCCCGGCAGAGCCGGGGGTGCCTTTGGTCGCCAATACAACCATCGCCCGAAGGGCGCTGGCTCTCGCTTCGTTCAAACCATTGCGGATTGATTACTTGGTCAGTCTTTTAAAAAGGTCTTCCAATTCCTTTGTTGTAATCTTACCCATCATCTATCGTACGTCACTTGTTCGCGTAGGTACTTCCGTACACAGATATGACAGCCATCCCCTTTCATCCGGAAATCTGCAGCGATATCGTATTGGTCATAAGAAGTGAAAAACCAGCCCACCTACTATGGCCTACTATGGCGGTTTATCGGCCACGCGCAAGAGTGGAATAAAGAATAATTTTTCTGCTTTACGCCTTTAATACGCACACAATACGCATTATCTCCGTAATACGCATTTAATACGGAGATAATGCGTATTACGCTTTGGGCGACGCTTTCTCTAAATACATCATTTTGACATTCCCATATTGACAGCCACAACATATTGTGGTATATAAGAATTATTCAGTTATTTGTGCACTGCCCCAATGGGGTTTCCGAATACGCTTCGGATCGCACACGTTGTTAAGTTTGTACTTGAGGAGCATCATGCTCCCGTTTGAGATTAGGGCCATTGCGCCCTCGTGATTTAGTGACTATGCTGCGGGAGTTTTCTCTCGCGGCATTTTCCACCTGTACATTTCTCTGCCGCCGTACTACACTGAACGTGTACTTAAGGCATCGAGCATTTAGGTCGGAGCAGAGCAGGCACGGGTGGGAAGCATTATTAGTAGCTTTTCGCTCTGATTAAGAACCCGAAGTATGTCAAAATGAACTCTCCCGGAAAAACCGGGTGGTCATCAGAATTGAACAATACTGCAAACGCAGGAAGGATCGTATGAAGCCGAAATGGCAGGAAGATTCTTTCTGCGTTTTTGCTTACTATTTTATCGCGGCACTTGCCATCGCCGCGATACCGCAGGAAAAGAAAGCGCGCCGGAATCGCTTCGGCGCAGATCAGGAAAAAGAAGTTTTGAAAAAGCCGTTGGGACGATACGGCAGGAAAATCGTCAAGGGAGAGGCAAGCTCCCGCCCTGTATGCCGCAGTCAGAGTGCGGCGCCGGTCATACGGGGTATCGCGCATCCCTCGATCCGTCGCCGGGCGGATCACAGGACACCGGCGGAGCCTTCCGCAGTCGAGTTCAGCGGCCTGGTGTCCGCCACCGCTCTATCGGAGCAGGGCATATTTGCCCCATGTGGCAGCGTACTGACCTGACACAAGTAAAGAGAGACAGACATACAGGCAAGCCGTAAAAAACACGCAGCATCAAGGCTTTCCGCCTGCGGCAGTCTACCATTTCTGCGGAGATGTGCCGGAAACGGCCCTCCTTGCCAACGGGTGAAGTGCGCCTATCTGAACATGACTTTGATTTCAAGGAGATTTTTTGATATGACCACAAACGGTATTTACCACACCCTCGTTACCCAGTTGGACAAGCTGGCCCGCCACAACCGTCAGGGCAGCTTCCGCACGAAGGATCGCTACTACGAGGCGGTCAAGCGCTTCTGCGCCTACCTCGCTGTTCACTATCATCTCCAAAAGCTGGAGAACATCAGCGGCAAGCATCTGGTGAGCTACATTCTTTATTTGCAGGAGCAGGGCAAATCCGCCAGCACCATCAAGACCGACCTCTCCGCCATTCGCTTTTTCCACGACAAGATGTCTCATCCACGTTATGCGCTGCCGGGCAATGAAGAGTTGGGCGTTGCCTTGGAACGCCGCCGCTTCGGGCAGCAGGATCGCACATGGACGAACCCGGAGTTCGGCAAGCTGATTGGCCGCACCATGGCGGAGGAGCGGGAGGACTACATCCTTGCCCTGTATCTGGCCCGCTATGCCGGTCTGCGCATCCACGAGTGCTTCCGCATGGACACTGCTGCGGCGGAGCGTGCGCTGCGTGAAAACGCCCTCACCGTGAAAGGCAAGGGCGGTAAGGTGCGTATCGTTCCCATCGAGGACGACCGCATCATTATGATGCTGCAGCGGCTGCTGGAGAAAACAGAGCGCGGCCACAAGTTGCTGGTGCCGGATGACGTCCCCACCGACCGGGCCATCAACGGTATGCAGCAGTTCATCATTCGCCATCGTGACACTATCTGTGACCCCACCGCACCGGACAGACGCATTACCTTTCATGGACTGCGGCACACCTACGCCGCCGAAAAGTACACATCTCTCGTCAACGGCGGCATGACGCCTTTGGACGCCCACTTCACCGTGTCCCGTCTGCTGGGACATGAGCGGCCCGATGTGACGGACATCTATCTGGCGTCCGTGAAGGGAGGCACTGCCCGTGGAGAATAAGTATCGCGATCTGCACGATCTCCCCATGACCCTGCGGGTAGAGGACTTGATGCCTATCCTCGGCATCGGCCGCAACACCGCCTACGAACTGATCCGCAGCGGCCAGATACGAAGCGTCCGCATCGGTAGGCAGATCCGCATCCCACGGGAGGCACTGCTGGAGTTTTTGGAGGGGAGGAAGTTTTAAATGACAATGCCGCAAAGAAAAAATTTGCAGGATGACCTCCTGCTGTCGTATAATAATTTTAAGATCTTCCCTGCGCGGCAAAAGGAGGGAATCATTCATGCCGCGTAAACCAAGCAAACCTAAAACCACACGCCGCGGAAAGAACGAAGGCAGCGTCTATCGCCGCAAGGACGGTAAATGGGTCGGTCAGGTGACCGTGGGCTATCACCCCGATACCGGCAAGCCCATCCGCAAATACACCTACGCCAACACCCGTGAAGAGGCCGCGCACTGGATCGCCCTGACGCTGGTTTCTGAAACATCCAAGGCCGCCCCTTCACTGGCATCCGAATTGCTGCTGAAGGACTTTCTGCACCGCTGGCTAACCACGTTCAAGACCTATGAGGTTTGCAGCCGCACCATGGAGCTGTATTATTCCTGCGAACGGTTACATATCGTTCCTGCATTGGGGGATATCCCCGTGGCGGCGCTGACAGCCTCCCGCATTCAGACGTTTCTCTATTATCTGCAAGCGGAAAAGCAGCTCTCCCGCCGCACCATTTCACTGGTACGCAGTGTCCTGATCCAGCTGTACGACTACGCCGTAGAAATGTCTCTGGCCCCGATCAATCCTGCCCGCAGCACAAAGCTGCCCCGGCAGCCGCAGCGCCCGGAATCGGAGGAGAAAGTTATCCCCATCGCTCAACGAGAAGCGGTGCTGGCCGCGGCGCAGAAAGACCCCATCATGCGCCCCATTATCACCACGTTGCTATTCACCGGCATGCGCATCGGTGAGCTGCTGGCACTCCAATGGAAGCATATCGACTTTGCGGCCCACACCATCACCATTGCGCAATCCGTGACGCGGGAGCTGACCTTCGACGAAAATGGAAAAACGGTAGAAATGACCGATGCGCTGGGCTCCACTAAGACCCGCACCTCCCATCGCGTCATTCAGGCACCGGAGCTGGTGCTGACACGGCTGCGGGAATGGATGCGTTATGTGGCGACCCTTCCAAAAGGGTTGGAGGTGCTGACACCGGAGGGCTTCGTTTTCATCAGCACACGCACCATGTCCATGCGGACGTACAGCGGCTTCCGCGCCAGCTATCGTCACTTTCTGGATCGCAACGGCTTTTCAGGCGAAGGCTTGAATCTCCATCGGTATCGCCATACCTATGCCTCTATGCTTTTGGAGCAGGAGATCAACCCCAAGATCGTCCAGAAGCTGCTGGGGCATCGGGACGTGTCCACCACGCTAGGCATCTATACCCATGTGGTGCCGGAGGTATTCGCCGGCGTTGCCGCCGCTGTGGACACCGCTTCGCAGCAGTTGATGGATGGCACCTACACGCCCAAGCGCAGCGCAGAAGCCGTCAGGGCGCAGCTACAGCAGATCGACCCGATGTTGTCGGAGGACATGACCGTGAATCTCAAGTATTTGTAAGGTTCTCAGGGCACAAAAGCCGTACAGCTTAATACAGCTAGAGACCTAAAACAAGGCAACATTCGGAAACACAAGGCGGTAAAGTGTCTGTCACAGGCAGACATTGAAAATTCCATCAAAAACGAGAAAAGCCTTGGAAACACAAGGTTTCCAAGGTTTTCTCTTGGTGGAGACTGCTGGACTCGAACCAGTGACCTCCTGCGTGTGAAGCAGGCGCTCTAACCAGCTGAGCTAAGCCTCCATTTGATTCGGCAACCCTTACGGATTGCCGAAGTGGTGACCCGTACGGGACTCGAACCCATGTTACAGCCGTGAAAGGGCCGTGTCTTAACCACTTGACCAACGGG